>ENA-OSJC01001951-OSJC01001951.1-marine-metagenome-genome-assembly--contig:-NODE-1951-length-16080-cov-6.973130_pt1 | contig 16080 bp, 22 predicted proteins | sample MGYA00237885_ERZ534234 | MGnify/ENA primary metagenome ERZ534234 (study PRJEB26413, sample SAMN06343907) | marine metagenome | isolation source: coastal waters | place: Atlantic Ocean: West Antarctic... | reverse complement strand
GTATACACAGATAACATAATGCAAAACCATGCCTTCAACCAAACAAAAGATTGCCGACATCCAAGCGGGACGTATTTACCGCTGTCATCATTGTGATGCGAAATGCAACGATGATCTAAGTCTAAAAGCCGTCATCACAGACAACGTCTATATGGGTCGGATTGACGAGTCTAAATCAACACGCGAATATTACTGTTCACGAACGTGTATGCGGTATAATTACCGTATAAGTATAACTCCTGTGTTGCAATACAGACTCCAGAGTTATAAAGAAATAAAAGACAAAGTGACTGCCAAATATGCAACCGTATTAAAAAATCAGTTAGACTATACGCCCGAAGAATACAAACAAATATGCGACGAATGTAAAACTTACCTTTACTTCTTTGTACACGGAAGTAACTTTATATCGGCAGTTTTACAACGAAAATCAGAGTATGAATTACACGAATTGCAGTTGAAATGTTTACACACGTGTGGTCCATCGTTGGAATACTTTCACGATAATTCTGTTGTAATGAATGGAATATTATTGCACCATACGTTTTTGAAAAATATTATGATTAACGCGTTTGCTCGTTAAATCTACAAATATCTATATACCGTTGAAAATCTATTTTTTTATTTACAAAAATTGATTTGAATTATGATGACTTATGGACTGATACTAATGCCAGTATATATTATCGTAAACTCAAAGACCAAAACCATCTACATTGGTAAAACTAAAAACATTGCTAATATACGTTATTCGTTGAAAACACGTCTTAAAAGCAAATGTAAGTCAGTATTGTTGGATTGGGTTAGAGGTTTGGGTATGGAAAATATTCACGTTGGATTATTGGATCCAGACGATACCAAGATGCACTGGTGGGTTGATAAATTGTATATGAATTGCATAAAACGATATTCACATAAATATAAAGAACGGAGATGGCTTGGCGAGTAATCATAGAAAATTGAAATGATTTCAACATCATAATGGTAAGACAATAAAGCAAAACACAATGCCCAAACGCAAAAAGTTAATCATTGTAGATGAATTTCCAAAATCAACGTATCATCAAACAAAAATCAGACTGGATTGTTTATGCGGTAGTAAAATTATGATTGGGTCTACATCTAAAATCTCATATTTACGACATATGAAGTGTCATAGACACGTGTCATTCTGTGGCAAAGTTGCAGACGTAGAACACGATTGGATACAATTTAAAAACCAACATTTTAGTAAGCATGAACCAGACGGCGGTGAAATATTCTACGACTGCGAATGAGTTTATTTTTTTTCCATAAAATTGATATTTAAAGCGAATCATTTATGGACGACAACCGATGACCAGATTTTGTATTCATACTGAATGTAAAAGACATGCAACTTATAATCTGAAAGATTTGAAACCGAAATATTGCAGTACACATAAAACAGATGAAATGGTTAATGTTAACAATAAACGATGCTTACACGAAGATTGTAATAAACGACCAAACTATAATCTAATTGGTTTGAAACCGATTTATTGCAATGCACATAAGACAAATGAAATGATAGATGTTATTAATAAACTTTGTTTGCATGATGGATGCAATATACGGCCATATTATAATCTAATTGGTTTGAAACCGATTTATTGTAATGCACATAAGACAGATGAAATGATTGATATCAGAAGTAAACGATGCAAAAGCGAATGGTGTTCAACCCGTGTTGGTTCCAAAAAATACGACGGATATTGTCTGCATTGTTATATGCATTTATTTCCAGATAAACCAGTTTCACGTAACTACAAAACGAAAGAATATGCAGTCGTTGAATATGTAACGTTATCTTTTCCAACGGTTCACTGGATTGCGGATAAAATTATAAAAGGTGGGTGTTCAAAACGTCGTCCCGATTTAATATTGGATTTATTCTATCAAATTATTATCGTTGAAGTGGATGAAAACCAACATATGGAGTATGATTGTAGTTGCGAGAATAAAAGGGTAATGGAATTGTCACAAGACTTGGGGCATAGACCCATCATATTCATTCGTTTTAATCCAGATGACTATATTACAGAGGAAGCAAAAATTACATCGTGTTGGGGGTTAAACAAAACGGGTATCTGTGTAATTAAGAAATCAAAACAATCTGAATGGAAACACAGACTGACCGTTTTAAAGGAAACCATTGAGAATTGGTTGAACCCAGAACATGTAACGGATAAAACGATTGAAACGATCCATTTATTCTACGATAGGTAAACACAAAACTAAGAACTCTATTTTATAATTATAGGATACCATAGTATATGCCAAATGCTTGGATTGAACACGTTCGTGGTTTTGCGAAAAAGAACAATCTATCTTACGGGTGTGCAATGACTGATCCAAAAGTAAAGGATGGTTATGTTAAGAAATCAAAAGCAGTCACCGTAAAGAAATCAAAAGCACCCGTAGAAACGGCATCCGCGTTTAACACCCGTATAAAGGAGCGATTTGATAAATACACTCCGAAAGAACAAGACGAATTACGGGCCAAAGCCAAATCCGAACGCCAAAAGAAAGCCCCAGATGTGAAACCGATTAAAAAGAAATTGGTTATTAAATCACCAGTAAAAAAAACATTGTCTGTTTCCGACCAAAGTAAACTAAATCGTGCGAAACAACAGTTGTCCCAAATGGATCAATTTGCAAGTATGGGTATGATGATGGATGAAGACCAAAGAGGAGAAATTGAAGATACAATCAAGAGGTTGACCTTTGTGTAAGAGAGAATATCATTTAACGGAATTAAGAACCCAATATGCCTATTATCTCTTTCTATTGTACAGATGCCACCGAAGAAAAAGAAGAAATCTGCACTTATGGACAGCCAATCCAAATTACGACAGAAGCAAAAGCAAAGTCAAAATATCCGAATTAATATAAATACTGACAAACCAAAGCCAAAACGAACCCGTAAAAAGGGTGGCGGTGGTGGAGGAGGTGGTCCAATTCAAGCCCATCAACACAATCTAAACCCAATTGTAAATGTTCCCGCTCCAATAGACTATACGCCTGTGTTATTGAGATTTATGGAACAACAACGAACCCAACCAGTCGTAGCCCAATCCCCGATGGCATCAAGTGAAACTCCATTGTCTCAGTCCGTTCAACAAAATAATACAATGACTGCCGAACAAATGGCTGGTCAATCCGCCATGAGACGAGCGGGGCCAACCGCTGGTAATTTTCAACCGAAACAAAATCTGGATATGGAAGACGCAGTTCGTTCTCGTTCATCGTCTTTTGCTTCTACCGTATCTGCTGGAAACCAATCCATTAATTTAGAAAATATTTTTGCCCAACCCGAATTTGCCAATTTGCAAACGTTGGTTCAGCCAAGTGCAGAAGTCAGACTTCCCGATCCTATCGTAACCGAACGACTAGTGAAACCAGAGGAGGAGATGATGATTGGAGCAGAATCTAAACCGAAGATAGGACGACCCTTTAAGGAGGCAACCGAAGCAGTTCCAGTAGAGGGCTTTGTGATGGCAGGTGTTCGTCAAAGCACAAAGGAACTTGGCGAAGCGGGTGAAACACTATACCGAACGTTATCGTCAGAACAAAAGTTGTTGCAACCAGCAGAAGAACCAATGACTGTGAAGAAGAAACCCAGAAAGAAGAAGACACCAGAAGAATTAGCACTTGCAAAACAGGCAAGAGACTTAAAAAAAGCATCTCAACCATCCGATATGACACCGCCAATGGATGCTCCTTCTTTCGTTTGAATAGACGCCAATTGTTTACGATACTCTTCGTAAGATACAAACTTTTTCTTTTTTGCTCTCGTTTTATCATAGTAGTAACGATTGTATAGTTGACGTTTTAGTTTATCCATTTACATATATTAAGAAATAAAATTAAACGGATTGACAAAATCGCCCATCGTCAATCGTTTGTGGTAATCGTGTATCGTGTAATTATTGTAAGTGAAGGATTTAAACTCGTTTGGCATTATTTTTAAAACATTTGGAAACGTTTTTACAGCATATAAAAATTGTGGGTCTGTAATTGTAGTTTGTTGTTTTTGATAGCAAAGATAAACTTTTTTATGATTGACCCGATGCAAAACCATTTTATTATATTGAATATTCTCTCTATTGTCCGTAACCATAAAGTCATACTGTTTACATTTATGATGAATGACCAGATATAAAATACAATATTCTGTATATCTACCCTTTTTGTATAACGATTGTAGATGATCATTCATCGTTTCAGCAGATAAATCTACATGTTTAAAATTCCATTCATCTCGTTTTTCATCTTTTTCCATTTTAGATATTCGTATTGTCTCACACAATGACTTTTCTAATAGACATACCGAAGCATTGAATTGCTTACGAATTAAAATAATTAAATCTAAATATTTCTTTTTATCTTCTGCCCAATATTTTCTCTCTACCATTTCGGTTTCATTGGAAAACATACATTGGCAAACAATTGCCCAATAGACTACTTTTTCGTCGCTCCTATGAATATCGTCTGTCAATCGTTGTCTAATATGTTCGTATCTTTTTTTTACAACCGCGTATTTGGTCTGCGTATATACAGACGATAAGTATTCAAGTTCCATTCTGGTTAGTATATACCAATATTTTATTTTTAAATAGATATATATTATATAAATGTATATAAACAGAAACCTTTATATAATATAATAGTATTAATGAACTTTGTTAAATTCAACGCCGACAATGAAATGTCGCGGAACTCGTCGGTTGCCTTCGTGTCGTTACATAAAGTTCATATTTTACCCTTTGAGAATACCGATGGTATCGTTCCAATAGAGCATATCTCTCTTTGTATCCAAACTCTTGCAAAGTCCAACCGCAAAGACAGTACAAAGACCGCAGTGTTTAATCTATGTGTACGATTAATGAAACATTCAAATCTAAATGACAATGAATTGACACATTATAAAACAATGTTTCACCAACATAAACTCACACATACTGACCCGATAAAAAACAAACGATCCGAATATTTATCTACTTTGTATAAACTTGGGGAATATAGAGCATACGTCATCAACAGTTTGCATTATCACGGAATTACTGAAAGTGAGATGAAAAGTCTGCCAATTCGTCCAATGAAACGGAATGAAAACGGTATCTCGTCAACGGATAAATACGTATATATTTTTAGAACGGTTGATGGTAAATTAAATAAAATCAAACTATTGGGAAAACGCATAGTGACCGCCTTTCAGAAAATAAATAGATTTCATTTATTGGACCAAACCGAAGCACTCTCTGATTTTATTCAAGTATAAAATTGAACCATAATTCATACTAATTGTTTATCTTTATTATGAATTACGTAGAGGTTGAGTTACATCACCGTAAATTGCGTGTGTATGCGTCTGGTGTCGTTCATGTAAAACGACATAATCGTGACGAATATTATTTAAAAAAGGATAGCCCAAATAAAGATGGATATAGACGATTAAACTTACAGCATGAAAAGGTACAGAAGACTTATTCTGTTCACCGTATCGTAGGTTATGCATATCACGGATTAGATATTGACGATCCAACCATTCCAATAGACCATATTAATCGTGTTAGACACGATAACCGCGTGGAGAATTTAAGACCATCCACCCGACAACAGAATATGTTTAATACCAACGCCAAAGGGTATTATTGGATTGAACGTGCAAAAAAATGGCAGGTTCAGATTCAGTTTAATGGTAAAATAATCTATTTGGGTCTATTTGAAAAAGAGGACGAACATCTGGCTTCGGAGTGTTATCAACAAGCCAAATTAAAATATCACATCATGGATTAAATTTTAATCTCTTCTTAAATTAAGAAGTCTATGAAAAAATTAAAACTGAATATGTACGAGACTGCGATCCAAGATGAAACAGAATTTTTAATTCAACTTATACAATATTTTGATGACATTGACATCCATAAAACCAATGATAGATACAATTTTGTAGATTTTGAATTAAAAAAACAAGATAGTCATTTTTTAAATCTTGAACTAAAAAGCAGAGATAACATATCAACCTTTCGCTCTTTGCGTATCGGATATGTGAAGTTAAATGCACTTGTTAATTTGAAGCATGATACTATATTGGTTTGGTTGTGTAAGCATACGAAATCGTTTTATTACTGTATATTTCAACCGTTCATGTTGGATTTGGAATTACAATACGATGGGCGATCTTCCTATGTTGAAATACCAAAATCATTTATGGTTCATTCTAATTCGTTAAAGTCGTTGTCAGAACTAATTTCGGAATATTCAATCTTATAATGCACGTCTTGAACGAGACGGAGATTATTCAAGTGATGGATTAATTTATCTTGGCTCATTAGGATATCCATAAGAGTTACTATATGCCTATATTTTAATTTCAGAGAGAGAACCATTTCATTCATATATATATATATTATATAATAGTATAAAGACATATATCATATAATAGTATAATGTCTGACCAGCAAACCGTAACCAAGTTTTTTGTCGCTCTCAATCGGTCGCCTACGTTTGACACTTCGTTTTTGGAAAGCATCGTGCAAACAGAAACACTCACTGAAAAGCAAAGGATTGCATTGGACAATACGGTAAAAAAACTAAAAATCGTTGAAAAAATGGCGAAATACGATCTGACTAAATACGATGTATATTTTTCGGACGAGATTGACTGGGACGATATGGAACAGGATATGGTTCTATCGTATGTCAGTAACGAGAGTCTGAAAGACAAAGATGTGATTTATGCTCACGAACATCAACGGTTTATGTCCGTAGCCGAATTCAAAAAGGTAAAACCACTACCGACGGTTGTAAAACCAAAACTAAAAATGAAGGATATCGTGAAAAATTGAACTACAAATTAAACAGATAGATAGATACATACATCATCATGCAATTGGATTTTGAACTGTTCCATACGCATTGCGGGACTTATTTACATCTACCTATTGAAGAGATAGACCACGTCCAAGTATTCGCCAAAGCGTATGCATTCATCAATAGTAACGGAGAAACCAATTTCCGCGTAATGATTGACTCCAAATTAAATTCAGACACGCTTTACCATTCCATGGTATCCAATCCTACGGAAGAGATCATTACGTGCGAGTTGGATAAACTCAAACAATTAAAATATTACAAAAATATTCAAAAACTTTGTTTAGATGATACGTCGTCCAAGCAAATGGAATTAATAGAGCAACTATTTTTGAAAGACAATACCAATCTTAAATTGAGTATAGAAGAATGTTGTGTATGTTTAGACTCTACCAATACTAAATTAAAATGCAAACACGCAATCTGTCTTTCTTGTGAAGCACAACTAAAAATGGCAAATTGTCCTTTGTGTCGGTCACATTATTGTAGATTAGATTGCGAGTGTAACGGGGATCACGATGAATAAACAGAGTATTACTTTTTAAATCCCATTTTTTGTTGAATATACGTATTTTTAAACAAATACTTATATTATATATAGTGTTAAACTGTATAAAGATAAAATTATATCCTATAACAATGTGGAATGATAAACTCGGACATAAAAAATTAGATGCGATTGTGATACGAACGAAAGAGAAGGTTATTGTCAGAGATTATAAGTATATTGCGTGTAAATCATATAAATCATCTGCGTTGAATTTTCGTGGATGGAATGCATTGACCGACTATACTCCCACTGGAACAGATAATCTACAATATATACGAAATCCAATGCGAAAACTATATTTTGATATAGATAAAGTAAATATTCCATTGCAAGAGTTTAATGACCATATTCATACGTTCATTGACACATTGAACAAAGCATTAAATCCAAAAAATGTAGTGCATTTAACGATAGATGATTTTCAAATACATACCAAAACGCGAGATAATCATATAATCTCCATACACGTTATTGCGAAACGTCATAGTATGGATAGAACCGAGCAAATGTCATTGGCGATTAATTTAACGACCGTAGATATTAAAATCTATGATAAAGGACGGGCATTTTATAATTGCTTCAATGGTAAATATGGAAAAGAAACGTTTGATTACCACGAATGTAACACGGACGAATATAGTTTAATTTGGATTGATGAACCCAATGAAAATTCCATGGTGTTAGTGTATACGTTACCGCCAACCGCCATTCAAAAGATTGAACATGAAAACCCAATTGAGTATTACATAACCAACAAAGACCGTTATTTATCAGATGGTTATAATTGGATGTTGTTGATGTCTTACGTCAGAGAGAACTGTATAATGTCTCGTGAAGACTTTTGTAAAATTACAATCGTCAAAACCTACAAATACGAAGACAATCTACATGAATGGGACAACTGTACCTATGAACCGCCGAGAACAGAAAAAGAATTGACGATGAAATTGTCACGATATACGTTTTATAAAAAACCAATCAACGAAACATTTTTAGACTTTATTGGTACAAAGGACAAAGAGGGATGGAAAACATTAAAATCTGGCGATATTTATACCCACGAGAATATAAGTTATCAACCCAAATATGGATTTTTAACCAAAGATGGAAAAACAACTCTGTATCACGTAGATTACGAGTGGTCTAATGCGGATCATTCTAATGATATACTGTTAAAGGATATTCACGATGTTCAACCGTATTTATCCAACGATAAGTTATTTATTCAAGCATTATACGGATGTGGCAAGACCCATCACATCATTGAACCCATATTAGAAGAAGCGAAACGACTAAACCAATCTGCATTAATCGTGACGGAAAGCAATCGTTTAAATCGCCAATATGCAAATATTCCATCGTTATCGTTATCGTCCCATTTAGATACAGTGGATTCTACATTCCAAGTATGTTCGTTGGAATCGTTACCAAGACTAACCACTGAAACCTACAATGTATTAATATTAGACGAGTTCTATTCACTTATGAACCATTATAATTCCTCTACTATGAACAACAAAGAAGTCGGTTCTATAAAGAAATTATTGCAGTATATTGCGAGTTGTAGACGATGTGTTGTATGTGATGCAGATTTAAACAATACACGATATACAGATATCTTAAATCGTATCTCTCCAACGAGAGAAATTATACGTATTCATACCGAAAAATATGATGCCTATACCTATCATATCTATTACAATACAGAGCAAATGGAAACTCTATTGAGTGAAGCATTGTTACGCGGAGAGAAAGTAATCGGTTGTTGTGATACAAAGACGCGTGTAGATGCATTATATTTAAAATACAAACAATATACTACATTAACAAGAACGAGCGACGGATGTTATCTGGACGGACAAAAAATGGAACACACCACTCTTATGGATAAAGATTTAAACGCGTTTTTGTTTAACCATAACGTGCAGTTATTCATTCATTCACCAACCATTAAAACGGGTGTATCTATTAACGGAAACTATTTTGACCGTCAGTTCGGATATGCATCTGGTAATAGTGTATCTGCCCGTGAATTCTCACAGATGATCCATAGAGCAAGACTACTCACGTATAAAGATATCTGGATTTTTACCCATAAACCAAAACCAAACGCCCAGTTGATTACAATGGAACAAGTCTTGGAAGACATGGACATCTCTAACGATTTATATAATACATTAACTCAAATTCAAGTTACAGACCGACCTCTGTTAAAACGTCTCTGTGCAGAATCTAAATTAGAACAATGTCATTCTACGGCGTGTTTTACAACCGAATTGTACAAAATATTCAAGTATCATTCGTTTAACATAGAATTACATCCTACGTATATACCGCGGAACGAAGAAGCCCCATCCAGAGTTGCATCCAGTTGGGTTCAGTTTGTGAACACTCCATTTCCACAACACGACGAATTACAATCTATATTGATAAAAAAGAAAAAACGCGATTTAGACCAAATTGATGAACTATCCAAAGAAGATATGATTGTATTGGAAGTATTTAAACTTTTGTTAAACGGAATTGTATATTACGCCTACAACAACGAATTCTATAAACATACGTTTTATGGAATATATCCGTTGGATACATTAGAAGGCATCCATTCTCAACTGTGGACAAAACCATGGAATGTATATTTAGATGAACCCGCAAAAACGTTCTTTACGGCAAAGACAATTCAAAAATATTTTAAGTTTCAAAACCGATTGATAGAACCGACCGAACACATCAAACAATGGATAATAGAGCATACCATTGATAAACATAATTTAGATTCCTTCCGTGAGAACGTAAGTCTATGGTTTATGGAACTTTTTTTATCTCACGGGAAATCGTGTCCAGTCGTAAATTTTACACACACTCATCTTGAATATATCAACACCATACGAAAAAAAGAACAGAAAAAACTATTGAATATCAAAGATACAACCGAGATATTATTTTATATTGGTAGATTAACCGACTCAACTCTTGGATGTAAATACATTATGAAAAATAAGTTCAAACCAAAATTGGGATATACATTCTCAACCAACTCCAATTGTCATTTTGAAAACAAACAAATAACGTTGGCTGAAAAAAAGACATGGAATAGAAAACCAACAAGAAAATTATCCAAACAAAAATCTACCTACGAAAAGGATACATTTATATATCAGTTAGACTATAAACATCAAGGAAAACCAAAAACAGTTGCAGTATCCATTCCTATTCATATGGAACATGGAAATACAAATAAAAATGTCATTGTACGGGATATGAAATACATTGTACGGTATACACCCAAAGTAAAAGCGTATTACAATGCAGACGACCATATTTTTGACATCAAACACAATCGCGGGTTTCAATATACAAACTGGAATGATCCGATTGTGTTTTACGAATTAAAACAAGTATATTCATCCAAACATAACTTAATTTATACCATTGACTTTACAAAACAGTCCACGAATTATACCCTTTGTGGACTTGGGACGTTTGTAATTTATATGAGTCACGTAGAAATGCTTGATATTCACAATGCCTACGAACACAACCGTTACGAAGTTTAATCTAATTTTATAAACTCTACGTGTTTTTTAGTTGCCAAATGTTTCATTTTGTTTTTATAATCGTAGGTAGATCCACAATTACATACGAACGTTTGTTGTTTTTTCCATTTATTTATGAATTGTTCAGACGACATTGAGTTTAATTGTTTTTCTAAAAACTCTTTTCGTGCGGATACTTTAAGTTCATAGTCTTCTATACGTATCGTTTCCAATTTAGTAAAGATTACATTTTTAAATTCGGTATAGGGATGGAATTTTAAACGATTGAATGCATTGTCGTTACTATTAAATTCTTCACAAAATTCTAAATAACGGTCAAAATCATCTACCGCGTCAACTGCAATAATCCTTTTTTTACGTTTTTCTTCAAATTTAAACTCAAACTCACACATAGAATCGTGTTTTAAAATGCATTGAAATAGAGTGAGATGGGTTGGAACGGGTTTAGGATTTCCTACAAATATTAAATCACGAAAATGAATTACAGAATTATATAAATCTGGTAATGGAAAAATACCGTTTCCACGAATATACGGTCTCGTATCACGAATGACACAAGGATCACCAGTATCGTGTTGCATTTCATAATATTGCCGTTTAATTAAATCATCTAAATTATTACATTTTATTTCGCGTTCATTGTTTGGAATATTTCTTTGATGTACGATGTATGTCTGCATATTTATATGATATAAGTAGTTGTCTTTATATTTCATTTTTCCATTAAATTGAATTGAGATTATCTCTCTATGTGTTGGATTAGAATGAACTACGTAGAAGTTGAGTTACATAATCGTAAACTACGTGTATATGCGTCTGGGATTATTCATGTAAAACGGTGTAATCGCGATGAATATTATTTGAAAAAGGATTGTCCACATAAAGACGGATATAAACGATTAAACTTAACGTATAAAAATGTAATCAAGACTTATTCTGTTCACCGTATCGTTGGATATGCATACCACGGATTAGATATTGACAACCCCAAAGCGGAGATTGATCATATCAATATGATTAAAAATGATAACCGTGTTGTAAATCTAAGACCATCTACACGTCAAAAAAATAGTTTTAATACGAATGCGAAAGGATATTCTTGGGACGAACATGCAAAAAAATGGAAGGTTCAGATTTGTGTAAATGGGAAACAAATGCACTTGGGTTACTTCAAAAAGGAAGATGAACAGTTAGCGTCGGAGTGTTACCAAGAAGCCAAACGAATACATCATATTATAGATTAAAAAATGGTTTTCAACGGTATAGATATTTTGTATTTTTTATAAGTTAATGTTTTAAATGAGACTTATTATAACTCGTAACAATTCGTTTTAGAACCGATAAACTCTAAGATATAATCTGGTTCGTCCGTATACACACGAATGACAACACAAGATTTAAACAGATCTACAATCTCTCCTTTTACATATAAATTCGCTTTGGTGATACAAGTAGGACTTAACGTCGTTAATCTATGTTGCATACATCCAATCCGTTTTCCAATGCATAAAATCTTCGGTTTGGTTGGCTCATATACGAGTTCGCGTTCAAGAATATCTTTAATGTTGAGAGAATGTGAATCGGAAATGATTTCAAAATTACCAAACTTTCGTTTTTCAGTGGATGGTTTTACTTTACAATAAGTGATACGATCTCGTCCAAGATGCAGTCTTTCGTTTTGAATTAAAATAAATCCATCTTCTATAACATTACGACTGGTTCTATACTGTGCAGAATAAACACAATTCTTTTTTAATTCAAAGGATTGGGTTAATTTCTTGTACTGGTGATGTAAATGTGTTTGAGCCAATTCAATTGCTTTAAAACTGTTTAATTTATCTATCTTGTGATGCACCGTTTCTTGGTTAAACGAGAGTATGTGTTGGATCATTTCAACGGGCAAATCTTTCATTGTCGTCATGGTTTATATAAAATACATACGATGTGTTTATATAAATCAATTTTATAGATTTTATAAATAAAAAAAATGATTTTCAACTGGTATATATTTGTATCTTTTTAGAATTAATTCTTTTTTTTCCGCTTTACAGTCAAGACAATTACTTCTGGTTCTTCTTCTCCATCCGAATGACACGACCCGCACATAGTATCACCATCACGATTTTCTGGAAATTCACCCTCTTGTCCACAGCCAACAAATTGGTTTTTATTCTTCTTCACAGTCAAAGAATTGTTCTAAATCGTATTCGTTTTCATTGATTTCTGTTGGATATTTTAAATCCACTTCGCTTTCTTGCATAGGCACCTCTTTCTGTTCTCCTTTGTAGTACAATCGGCCCCATTTCACATCAATATCTTTTAATTCCCATTCTATCGGGACGGCGTAATGATATTCCGGAGTGAAGAACGTCGCCGTAATCACTTTGTGCGTTTCAGAGTTCATTGTTGTTGCATTGATGTCATAGGTATCTACGCCACAAAGCATTTCAATTTTCTGAAAGAACGCGTTCCAATTGGGTTCACATCTTAAATTATGCTGATTGGTCCATATAAGTCCCTCTGGATCACTTAAAAGTAGGTCAAAAACGGCCATAAATTCCCTGTCGCCCTTTTGTTAGTTATAGTATACTCAAACGGTCACAGGTAATAAAGTGCCGTTTTTGACCTACGTTTTTAGATATATAATATAAGTATCTAAACGTTTTGATTGGTTGATACCCATTTTAAATGTTTTTTGGTTTTCAGATGTCTATATTTATTTTTATAGGCATATAGTCCACCACAAACACACGTATATTTCATATTCACAATTTCTTTCAATGTTAATTTTGGTTTATCCTCTGCACTCATAGCGTGACGTTCCTCTCTCATTCGTTTCTCACGTAATCTGGATTGTTCTCGTACATAGTGTGGTCGGTCTTCTAACTTTGGACATTTAATATAAATATCACGCGTATTACACCATCTACATAGAAATAATCTAAATAGTCCAGTTTTATGATCATGATCCATACAACGATCACGACTACCTTTGAATTCATTTCCACAATGTTGACAATGGGTTGTACGAATATAGTCATCGTACAATGCATTATAATTATCATGTTTCAATCCAGAACGTTTCCATGTATAAATTGCCTTTGCTTTGGTTGACCTCGGCATATGATTTATCTGTCATCCATTCTATTTCATTTCATTTTTATTGCATTGAATTGAATAACAAGAGAGAACACATTAAAATGTATTATTTACATTAAAAGTGTATTATTTACATTAAATTAGTATTTTAATATTAAATACAGTATTAAATACTATATAATACTATATCAACTTTCTCGATCCAGACTCTCTTCTCTAGTCTATTCCATTTACATTCTACAATGAAAAAAATAGTTTATGAATAGATATCGTTCCAATTGGGTTCACATCTTAAATTATGCTGATTGGTCCATATAAGTCCCTCTGGGAGTTCTTAAAAACACGAAAGCGTCGTATTTAGAAGGATTTTGTTTCCAGATTAAATAACAGTTGGTGAAGGGAAATCCTTCTAAATACGACAAAAACGAAGGACGTCGCTGATTGGTCCATATAAGTCCCTCTGGATCACTTAAAAGTAGGTCAAAAACGGCACTTTATTACCTCTCGCCCTTTTGTTAGTTATAATATACTTAAACGGTGACAGGTAATAATAGGCCCGTTTTGACCTACTTTTTAGTCCTATGATATAAGTATCTAAACGTTCTGATTGGTTGATATAAGTATTCCAATATAATACAGTATTAAATACTATATAATACTATATCAACTTTCTCGATCCAGACTCTCTTCTCTCTCATTCTGTTTTACATTCTACAATATGAAAATAGATAGTTCAAGGATAGTTACTATGATACATCTATGAATGTATATAGTATCCATTAAAATACATTAAATTGCATTAAATTACATTAAATTGCATTAAATTGCATTAAATTGCATTAAATTGCATTAAATTAGTATTTCAATTTATTAAATATAATGCAATGTAACCATAGAAATATAACTATTTGTCGATCCATCTCTAGTCTAATCCATTCTAAACTTACAATGAAAAAAATAGTTTATGAATAGATATCGTTATGTACAATCGTAGTTTGTAGCAATCACAGACATAGATGTTCCTCTATTTTTTGATATCTTTGCAATTCCTTTTACATTATTGTTATTACAGACAGCCATCTTCATTAATGTGGTTTCGTTAATATTACCCGTAATTTCCATGACAGAACGATATAGATTTTCGTTTGGTCGTAGTAACTCTGTGCATAGCAATATTGAATTATAGAACTTTTTATTGACTATGACATCTTTTTTTGTACCATAACAAGATTTTGTTTTATAATTATTCCGAATAAACACAACGTCATTCTTGCGAACATATAACCAATTGGTCTCGTCGTCTATGTCCTTCTTGTCGGATGTAACCTTTGCAACGAGATCTAAATTGCGTGTTTGTAAATGTATTAATAGATACATGATTGCATATTTTCTCCACCTACCATTTTTATAGTATGTATTCATAAGAGATTTCACATCGTTTATATCGGGTATAATACGTTCTTCATTATTTTTGAGTTGTATTTTGGCTGAATCATTGTTAGCCTTGGTTAAAAGGGTCATTATTTTATCACGATGTAGATTTTTATAGTTTCTATATTTAGATATGCTGGTAACAATGGTTTTCTGTTGAGATCCAATCGTATAGTGTTCTTGAACATAGCGTATCAATGCACCTTCATCTCCATCCAAAAGGTTCAAATCTACCTTTGATAAGTTGCGAATGTGGTTCTTGATCGTAGTCTCTGCAAGTTGGTTTGACACCAGATAGGAGTTGAATTGTTCCATAGTATATACATATATATATATATTATCTAAGTCCTTTTTCCAGCAAATGTGTATTGCGTAAATACATCACAAATTATCATCACAAAATTATTTAATTTTCAAATCATTTTGTGACCTAATATGATAACATTTTTGCTTGACAAATACCGAACCTAATTACAAACTTTTTGTTACTATATCGTCACAAAAAAAGATTAACATTCAAATACTTTGTGACCTAATATAGTAATA
>ENA-OSJC01001948-OSJC01001948.1-marine-metagenome-genome-assembly--contig:-NODE-1948-length-16119-cov-10.029921_pt1:0-15000 | contig 16119 bp, 16 predicted proteins | sample MGYA00237885_ERZ534234 | MGnify/ENA primary metagenome ERZ534234 (study PRJEB26413, sample SAMN06343907) | marine metagenome | isolation source: coastal waters | place: Atlantic Ocean: West... | reverse complement strand
TGTTGGTATTTGTGTTGGTATTTGTGTTGGTAGTTGTCCTATATATTGTTGTAGCTGTTGTAATGCTGGTCCTGATAATCTTGTTGGAAGATTGATTTTATCTAATTTTTTAGCTATATCATTAGTATGATCTTCGAATTCTCCTATGTTTAATAATTTATCTATATGTCTATTATTAAATATATCTAATGATATTAAATCAAATAATTTATATTTTTTATCTATCAAATCATACATATTACCAATTGTTAAATATTGTAAATATTTATTCATATATGGGGCTCTCTCACACATACCCAATGTATTAAATCGAATAACTTTATTAAAAAACTCATCGCGACTAAGTCGATATGCTTTCTGTATTTTTGTAGCAGCTTCAATATCTTTAGCAGATGGGGTAGCATAAGCAACTGGGGTAGCAGCAGCAACTGAGGTAGCAGCAGCAACTGGGGTAGCAGCAGCAACTGGTTCAGCATAAACAACTTCCAATGCGTAATTTTCACTAGATAAAGGAGGAATAATATATTTTTCTCCATCACGGCTATTTCTACTGATAAAACGTAATTTTAAATTCTTCATTTTTTTAATATAAAAATACGTTTCAAGCTGAGCCATTATAGACTTTGAAAACGTATATTTATGACTATTTTTAAATGTCTGTCTCATTTCAAGTATACCATCAGTATTTTTATCTTCAATATCTAAGTTTATAATAAAGTTTAAATTATCATTAGTTAATTTATTTATACTATATTTTGTAGGTTGAATAGCGTCTACCTTTTTATCGATACATGTAGCTAGTATTTTAATTTTCCACATTATCTTTTTTGCTTCATTCTTTTTATCATTTAAATTGTCTGTATTTTTTACTTTATCATATACTTTTTCAGCTATTAATAATTTATCATCAATTGATAAACTATTATTATTAGTATATACTTTGCCGTTGAGTGTATATTTAGAATTTAAGAATTCAACAGGTGCTAAATAAAATAAAGTCATTAAGTAAAATTTTAAATCCATTTTATTTACTTCCGTATATGTACCATTTATTTTATAACAAATTGTATCCGTATTAAATCCAGTTAATGTCTTAATGTCTTCGATTATCTTTTTATAGCTATTTAGTTTTAATATCAATTCATTATAATATTGTTTAATTTCACCCACATATGTCGTATCTATATTATAAAACTGACCTTTTTTAATTTGTTCATGTAAATGCAAATAACCATTTTTAGCATATGAATCTTTTTCATTTTCGTCGGATAATTCTTTTAATAATCTTGTGACTTGATTTACTTTACTTTCGAGTGGAACTGATTTTTTAGTAGATTTTCTTATAAATGAAACATTTTCATCTTGACCACCACCTCCTATTAATTCATTAGTATTTAAATAAATATTTAACCAATTATTTAAATTATTATAATTACATAAAATAATTTTAGGTATTGGGTATTTTATAATATTTCCTAATTTTTTAAATAATATATTTATACTATTATTTTCTGTAGTATTTTTTTTTATATTTTTATTTTTATTATACATCGCAGTTTCTAAAACTTTTAAGTTACTATTACATTTTTCAGTTGATTTTTTTAAAATTTTAAGTAATTCATTTTTCATTGCGTCTTTAAAAAAAACAGTTTCTTGTTCTTTGGCTCTATAATAAAAGAATTTAAATATAATTGAATCACATGATCTAGCTATTTCATCAAGTAAATCTAATTTATTTATTTTTTTTGTATTTATTAAATTAGGTTTATCTATTTTAATACCATCCAATAGCTTTTGATAGTTATCTGTTTTAAATTTATTAAATATTCCTCCTCCTTCTTGCTGATTAAAAAAAAATAGATAGCTTCCTATTGCTATTAATATAAATTCAAATGGTAATACTATTACTTCTAATTTTAATGAATATTGATTATCTAATTTATTTACCTTTGCCAATAAATATTTTTTATTATTGATAACTCTATATATATTTGTTTTTGTAAATTTATAATATAATTTTTCTATTTTAATAGAATTATTCTCAGTATTTTTTATATTTATTATAACTATATTTTTACTAACATCATACGAAAAGTAAATTTCTAGAGGTTTTTTACTTATTGTGCCTGCAGACAAAATAAAATTACAAAAATTATATATATTATATTTTTTATTATAAATAATTGGTATTTTATTTTTAAGAGATTTAGGAGAAATTTTTGTCCCTTTTAAAATTTTTTTATTACTTGAATAAGGTATAAAATTAACTATATTATAAAATGCTAATTCACCACTATTGTCCTTTTTTATAAAAAACATCATAGAATTTTGATTATTTCCAAGCGATACTTGAAATTTTTTTGAAAAAATACCAACACCATCATTTTGCGAAGATAAAATTAATTGACTATCGAAGTCTTTATAAAATATAAAATTTTTACCTTTTACTAATTGCTCACTAATAGAGTTATTTTTATTTAATTTATAATTAATTAATTTTTGTGAATTAATATCAAATTCACTATAACTTAGAAAGCTAGTATATAATTCTGAAATATTTGAAACATTAACATAATATGTAAAAAAATAATTTTTTAAAAATAATTCTTCTATAGCATTAGAATTAGTTAATTGTAAAACTCCTCTAGTAGATTTATCTTTTATTAATCCAGTATAAAAATAATTTCCATCTAAATTAATAAAATTGGCAAAACAACCTAAAAACATCATAGACATAATATAATTTTTATAATTCCAAACTAAATAGTATTTTTTATTAAATGGTAAACTAAAAAAATTATTTTTAACTTTATTTAATTTTATACATGTGTTATAATCTAATAATGTATCTCTAAAATTTAATTCGAATCCACATAGATTAGTTGAATATTTTTGTACTTTATTATATATTTCATAATAACAAGTTTCAGTTGAAATTATGAAATTTTCTAAATATAACTTACTAAATTCACCACTATTAAATATGTTATTAATTAATAATATAGATAGTATAATAAAATTATATTTATCTTTATTCCAAAAAGGTATATCATCTTCATCTTTAAAATCTAAAAATTTAAACATAGAATGGTAAAAATAATTATCTTTTTTTTTTTCAAAATAATAATTTAATTTATTATATTTATTAAGATTACAATTCATATAATATTAAATAAGAAAACTATTTTAATATTTAACTGGTTAATTTAATTAAAATATTATAAAATGGAAAATAGTATTAATTAAAAATCTTATAAATATACCCATACAGCAATGACAATTACAACACATATACTTATAAATAAGTTAATAGTTAAAGAAATAAATTATTTATAAATATAAATGAAACTTTCAAAAACAGAAAGCATTGAAAAAATAGAATTAAATAAACTAATTAAAAGGAATATAAAAATTCCTTCGTGTCAAAGAGATATTAATGAAAATAGAATAAAAGAGCTTGTTAATAAATTATCAAATAATAAAAATTTAATATTTAAAATGAGTCCATTGATAATAGGAAATTTAGATAATGAATTATATATATTAGATGGACAACATAGATATTTCGCATTTTCTAAAATAAAAGTTGAATATATAATTGTTCAATTTATTAAAGTAAAAACATGTGATGAATTAAAAAATTTATTCTATGAAATAAATCAAAATACACCCTTGCCTATAAATTGGCTAGAGCTACCAACTAAAGATAAGATTGTACATAAATTATTGATGAAAGAGTTTAAATCAATTTGGAATAATGTGTTAAGCGATGCAAATAAACCAAGAATTCCTCAAATAAAAAAAAAAGAATTTGAAGAAATATTGATTTTAAATCCACAAATCAACTTAAATCATATTCGTAGTCTAAATAATAAATTAAAATCAATGATTATTGATAAATCGAAATATGAAAAAAAAGATTTCTACTTAAGTATAAGCGATAACCTAAAAGACGATTTATTAAAAATAATTAACAAACAAGAAATATTTATAGTTAAAAAATATAAAAAGCAATCCATAGGTGCTACATTAAGAAGAGAAGTATGGCGTAAAGAATTTGGAATTACGGTAGGAGAAGCAGAATGTCCGTATGTAATATGTAAAAATAAAATAAATACGTTTGATTTTGAATGTGGGCATGTTATATCGGAAAGAAATGGAGGCAATACTAATATTAATAACTTAAGACCTATTTGTAAACAATGTAATTGCTCTATGGGTAGTAAAAATTGGATATAAAAATAACTATGATGTCTTGAATCCCAATAAAAATGATAATATTAGAATAGTTAAAAAACATAATATATGAATAAATAAATAATTTATATATTTAATACTTGGATTTATATTAATTAATAATAAATAATAATCAGATAATGATTCAATGTAATAAAGTATAATTAATATAGGCATAATAAATTGTAAATAAAAATATTCTTTCTTAAATTTTACATATAATTTAAAAAATGTAAAATTTAAAGTAAATAAAATTAATACATTTCTTTCACATGATACTAATACCATTTTAGCATCCATTAATGATTAATTCCATTGAATATCATTAGAACTATAAAGCATTAATGTCTACGAAATGTCAGGAATCAGAATTTTATAATTAGTTATAAAAATTATAAAAATTGATACCCTAACTTTAAATTTTACTATTTACCATTAACGAATACACGATACCGAAGTCCAATTACAAGCAGAAACAAACTGTCCCATCTGCAGGTCCAGTTACAAAGACCCCCATGTTGGCTCCGAATGCACATGGCTCATCGGAGGAAGACTCTGAGGATCACCATGCGGACATGTTGCTGAATGAGTTGATAGACGAAGCATATGGCTCATCGGAGGAAGACGACACAGTTGGCTCATCGGAGGAATACTTTCCGGATCACCATGCGGACATGTTGCCGGATGAGTTGATAGACTCATCGGAGGAAGACGACACAGTTGGCTCATCGGAGGAATACTTTCCGGATCACCATGCGGACATGTTGCCGGATGAGTTGATAGACTCATCGGAGGAAGACCATGCGGAGGAAGACTCTGAGGGTGACCATGCGGACATGTTGCAGGATGAGTTGATAGACGACGCAGTTGGCTGGTCAGCAACCAACATATCCCATCTCATTATATATCACCCATTCATGTTGCAGTATTTCCTCCGGTTGGGCATACCATATTATCAGATAATATCAGACCCATCCATGTTGCAGTATTTCTTCCGGTTGGGCATACCATAGACACTTTTAAAATTTATTCCCAAAAAAAATAATTTAATTATAGTAAATTTACATTATTAATATCCATTATAAGATATATGAATATTATTAATTTATTTAAGTCTGATAATGAAGACCCCGCTGGTATAACTTTAACATCTCAAAAGTTAGACAAAATTCAAAACATACCATCATATTATATTTTGGATGATAAAACAATGAATTATAAGTTAAGTGATTTTTATATAGCGGGTTCATATAATTCATATACTCCTATGGGAGGAACATTAGCATATAATTCTTTAAATCAAATAAGAAATGTTTTAATACAAGGTGCGCGTTTTTTAAAATTAGATGTATATGATAATAATTTTTCATTGGAGTTAAATAATGAAACTATTGGATTTGGAACTGAACCATATATTAGAGGTAAAAAACCTTATAAAATAGGTGATTACCAAAACAATGCTTTGAAATTAGGAGAATGCTTTTCCATTATTAAAGAATATGCTTGGGATACAGATCATAATTTGCCGTTGATTGTATATTTAGATTTAAAATATGATAAATATAATATAAAAGTATCTAATAAGATAGCTAATTATTTAAAAAGTTATTTTTGGGATTATTATCCAGATAAAAAATATTGTTTTTATAGATATAAATTAGGAAATGAAGATATTAATAATTTTTTAAGAAAAATTATTATTTTTACTAATAGGGAAAACAATGGTAAATTTTTAGATGAGATGACGCATGGTATATTATATAAGGATGTTCCAGAATCTAAATTTATTCAAGGTTATTCATATTCAAATATTCTTAATAATAGAGGTAAACCAAGTAATAAATTTTTAATTGATAAATTAAAAAGAAAATCAATGGAAGATTTAGTTATATTATTTCCCGAAGATGAGGAAAAAGAAAATATAATTAATCCATTTTCTACATTATATAATTTTAATATTAATAACTTAGTAGACACAGGTATTAATATTATCCTAATGAATTATTCATTAGTTGACAAGAATTTAAATTATTATCAAGGTTTTTTTAAAACTGGTGGTTTTAAAATAAAACCAACTAATTTATTAAATAAAGATATTTCAAATATAGTTATTATACAAAAAAATGAAGACAATAATCAAAAACCTCTTGATATTAAACCAATTAATAAATACGGACCAAATATTAAATTATTATAAATAATATAATTTATATTATATGTTATATAATATAATTGATAACACTTGCCGAGCATCTCCAGTTATTGTTATTATATCATTAATCTTTTTATATTTAATGAATAATGATATATGGCCTGTTTACTTGAGTTTATTATTAATATTAGGGGAGTATGGTAATCATTTCTTATTAAAAAATGGATTTTTTAAGTATTTGTATAAATATTATGGTATTATAAATCGTAATAAGCAATTATATATACCCGTTTTAGGAATATACCCCAGACCCATGAATGCAATGGATTGTGCATTATTTATAGATCGTAAAAATAATCGCAATAAAAGTCCTGGAATGTCTTCTGGACATGCACAATTTATATTTTCCTTTGTTATATTTGTTATATGCTACTTAAAAAAGAAAAAAGATAATAATTACTATTTAAAATCATTAATATTATTACTTATCGCTGTATTAATATCTTTATCTAGGGTATATATAGCAAATTGCCACACACTTCAGCAGGTTATAATTGGATCACTTATAGGATATTCTTATGGTTATTTTTTATTTATTTTATTAGATAAGTATAATTATATTAAATAGACGAAAATGTTGTCGCTAATCCCATAGTATCAGATATTGCACCAGTAATATTTCCAATGGAAGAAACTGTTAACTTTAATCCGTTACCTACATTACAAAATATATTATTTATACTATTACCAACCGGATAATCACAATTGTTGGGATTTATTAAACTACCACCATTCATCCTTCTCAATGACTTTTTTACTTTCTTCTTCACTGGTTTCTTCTTCACTGGTTTCTTCTTCACTGGTTTCTTCTTTGTCACTGGTTTCTTCTTTGTCACTGGTTTCTTCTTTGTCACTAGTTTCTTCATAGGTTTCTTCTTTGTCATTGGTTTCTTCATAGGTTTCTTCATCTTCGCTGATTTCTTTAGTTGCTTCTTCTTCTTCATAAGTTTCTTTTTTTGATGCATTATTATATTTATTAGCAATAAAATTAGTAGAACCAAAACCACCATCATTTCTACCTGTTATATTTAAATAATTTAATTCTAAATCAAAGTCACCTATTTTAGTAAAAATAATTTGTGCAATTCTATCATATTTATTAAATTTATATACTTTATTACTATGATTAAATAACAATACTTTAATTTTTCCTCTGTAATCACTGTCGATTACACCTCCCCCAACATCAATTCCATATTTCAATGCTAAACTTGACCTAGCTGCGATTCTTCCATAAAATCCATTAGGAATTTCTAATTTTATACCAGTATCAATTAATGTTCTTGAATTTGGTGGAATTATTCCACTTCTTATGGAATATAAATCATATCCTGCCGAACCATCTGTTTGCTTAATAGGTATAAATGATGATTCATTTGCTTGAATATTTATCTTGTTTTTATCATTTCTAAATAAGAAAGATTTTTTTGATAAGAAATTATATAAAAAAAATGCAAGAAGTGTCCCATGAAATGCTAGTTGACAATGAAGAGTATCAGTCATTTTATAATTATATATATATATAATTTTTTATATAAAAATATAAATATAAAATTAATTAAATGTCAGATGACGAGTGTGATATATGTAAAATGTCACATAATGAAAATACTATTACATTATTATGTGGTCATAAATTTCATTATAATTGTTTAAAAGTATGGTATGAATTTAATAAAAAAAAGAATAAAAATTATAAATTAACTTGTACTTATTGTCTACAAGAAGTAAATATAGATGATTTTGAAGAAAAAACATCTAATGATAAGGAAAATAAATAATTACTAACAAATAACATCAATATCTTCGATATCAACATAATTTTCTTCTTCTTCTTCATTCTTTTCATTGGGATTTTCGTAAAAATATAATTTCCGCTCATAGAAAGATATTTTATCCTTAAGTATTTGGTTTGATGATTCACATTCACCTCGCATTGCTTTCATTTCTAAGTATAAATTTTTATAATAAAACATCTTATCGCTTAGTCTTTCAATATCTTTACCAAAATTAAGCATTTTAAACAATTGTTTAAAATCAGTATGTGCCAAATCTCCAGCATTACTTAAATTTTCTTTTATGATAGATTTTTGTCGTCTTTGTTCTTTTGGAAATAACTTCTTTAACGCATTGATATGACAATAAAATTGCTTTTCAATATCACATGTGATATTTTCTGTAATAATCTTTTTTTTAATAAGAGCTGGTTCAGGTTCAATTTTATCCTTCATTTCTTCTAGTTTAGTCTCAATAACCTCAAGATTTACAGGTTTATCTTCAGTCTCATCTTCAGTCTCATCTTCAGTTTCATCTTCAGTCTCATCTTCAGTCTCATAGTCAATATCCTCGTCCCATACACCGGCTACATGTTCAGTAGATGATTCAGGTAATGTAGAAGGAAAATCAATTTCAGTTGGGACAACTACTATATTAGGTTCTTCTAATATCTCATCTGACTTCTTAATATAATTAATATTGCCAATGATTTCCTTAATTTTGTTATCAGAGAAAATCACATCACAATCACATATATTAATATTATCATAACGGTCAATACAAATTTTGATATTGTTTTCAAGTGATTGAAATTCCTTTAAAGTGCATTTCTTCTTTATCTTATTAAAGTTTCTAAAATTTACATTAAAGCTTTTAGTATTTTTACAATTTCCAAAATAACAACCCAAGCAAAAGCCAATTTTCTTATCATCCTTCGTATTAGATGGTATTAAATTCTGCAGCATCCCTTCTTGAATTATTTTCCTACTTATTAACCTTAACATTGTATTGATTTCATATTCTTTACTATATTTAATTCCTTTTTCATTAGATAATTCTATTAAGCGTTCTTTAATAGAATCGTGGTTTTGTAAAATAAAAGGTAAATATACGAATATTTCTTCATATTTCTCAGATGAGTTAAATGGTGTTTTCTTATTTAAATTAAAATGATTTATTTTTTTTAATAAAATTAACTCATGTTTTGAAAAGTTTTCAATATGTTTATTGCGACAAACATCTCTCTCACAGCAAATATGTTTTTTACCTTTTATTTTATTCATAAAATCATAAAAACAAAGAAAACTTGTTTTACTACTATTAGTATTAATCACAGTCGTCAAGTGTACTTGGGTATCTGTCATTTTTAATATTAACTAATATAATTTAATATTCGAGACATTAAATCATTTTTTTTTTTTCAAAAAAAAATGATTTAATATAATTAAAGTAATTATTTAAAATAAATAATAAATGCCATCTATAAAAGCACAAAAAAATGCATTTTCAGGTGAAAATATAGTTGGATTATATATACGCTTTGGATCAACATATCAACGCGCAAACAAGAAAAATATAAAAGAAATATTATTAAATATTAATTATAAAGGAGTCAAAATGGGTTCATGTAGAATGGGTCGTATGCATGTAGATAATTTTATTAAACTTAATAAATATTAATTATATTTTCCTTCTAGTAAAGTAATTGTTTTTTTAGAACTATTTTCATTTAAATATTTTATAATACAATATGTTCTTGCTTCAGCATTTTCTTCATTAGTATTCTCATTAATTTTATTTATCTCCTCTAAATTACCTTCAAGAAAGAACTTTTTTAAAATAATTTTTATATTTTTAGCATTCAATGGAGCTTTTTTAATTTGCTCTATATATTTAATTTGACCATTGGATGTATTTAAGTTATCAGTATCTAATTTTAGCATAATAGGAATAATTTTTTCTTCTGCCTTTTTACGCTCTTCCTTAAGACTTTTAATTTTTTTATTAATATCTGATATATCTTTTTTATGTTCTTTAATCTCTTTATCCTTACATGTTATAACTTGAGCACCAGATCTCAAAATATTTATATAGATAATTTGCTGGTCTTTTGTAGAATAGGGAACTAATTGCGCATCCATTTTTTATATATTATATATAATCTTATCTTTAAATTATAATATTTTCCATATTATCTATATTTATATTTACTAGTCTATTATTTGTAATTATGATATTTTCTTCTTGAATATTATTAAATTTTTTAAAATATTCATAGTTTTGATAAAATTTAATAATATTATAAAAATCAGAACAAGGTCCAGAATATTGCTTTAATAATTCATTATATTTATTAGAATATAAAAATTTACTTCTAGAAGCATAATTAGATATGATAGGAAATATAATAGGAGAAGGGTAATTAAACATTATTCTATAATATTGATTCTTATAATAATACTTAACTTCTACACATTTCACTTTTTTATTATACTTAGTAATAGAATTCCAAGTCAGTTCTCCTTTATAATTAATTATTAAATTATCTTCTAGTAAAAGTCTAATATTATATATTTTATTATCATATAAATAACTTTTAATTGCATTTATTTTTAAATTAATATTTATTAAAATATTAAATAAATAATCTAAAAAAATATATAGTATATTAATAATATTTATCATATTTAAGATAATATAAGAATATATCTTTATCTAATTTAATTATACATAGACCATTGTTTTTTATTAAAGGATATTATATCATCTGTATCATTTACAGATATTAGGTCTTTAACATTTTCCCTTTCACAAAAGTCTTTCCGTTCAATAGCATTTATAGATTTTTGTGGCATAGAACCTTTAGGTTTTACACCATATAAATTAATTCCAAATTTTAATTGTCTATTAAAAACACCACCATTTAATCCAGGTTTTCTACATTTAAATCTTGCCAATGGATATTTATTAAAGTATCTTGCTTGTACAGGATAATATGCAAATCCACCTTCACACCAACCATAACTACACCAATTCGCACCAGAATTATAAGAATCAATCATCTGTTTTTTTGTAGCTAATTTAGAACCATAACTTTCTGCTTTACATATAGCTTCTTTATAATTATATACTTGATTTGATATATGATACACTTCTTTTTTAAAAGGTAAAATTTTATTATTTTGTTTATTTTCTTTTACACATGGATTTAATTCAAATGAAAATAAATAAATAAATAATGGTAATTTTTTACAGTTTCCTAAATATAAATAATATGATATCTTAATAATTAAATAAATAATAATTATTGAAAATATTAAAAAAAAAATATTTAATATTGGAGTACCCAATGATACTTTTTCTCCAGGTGATATTGCATTCACATATACTTTTTTATTATTAGTATTATTTTTAAGATTATTATTTTTCATTTTCTTAAAAATATTATTAGTATTATTTTTAAAATTATTATTTTTCATTTTCTTAAAAATATTATTAGTATTATTTTTAAGATTATTATTTTTCATTTTCTTAAAAATATTATTAGCATTATTTTTAGAATTATTTGTTTTGAGAGAATTTCTTAAAGACTGAATTAAATTTTTTTTTTGTTCCATTTATATAATATATTTATTATATTTTATGATAGACCAATAAATAACCATTTTTATTAATAATTTCTTCTATATCATTTTTATCCATATTAATTAAATTATTATCATCAAATATTATCCATTTATTTTTACATTTTATAATTGATATATAATGACCAGATGATTGATGGTTTGATATATGACAGCAAATAGAATGTAATTTATAATTTTTATTTTTAAGTTTGTATGTAAATTTATCTAAATTTAATTTAAATGGTATAATAATATCTTTATTAATTCTAGTTCCATTGTTATTAAATCTTAATAATTGAATAATTAATATATTATTAACTTTTGATAATATTGTTCTCTCTTTTATTTTAGACATTGTTTTACATTTGGAACAATTATAATCATCAATATTTTTTGTCATAGAATCGTATCTAATAGCATCTAATAGATTATTAATAAAATCCTGAGATATATTTAATTGCCAAATACAAATTTTATTTTTAAAATTTAAGGGATATAAATAATTACAATTTATACATTTAATTTGTTTTGCCTGTTGAATTAAAAATAATTTATTAATTATATTTTTTTTTTTTATAAATTCAAAATATATTATATCTTGTTTATTTTTAATTTCCATAACATAGTTTAATTCACTAAAATCATCAAATATATTCATAATATAAATTAAAAATTCACTTGAATCATTATGTATTTTAAAATTTGTAAAATTGGAAACAATAGGATCTTTACTTTCTAATTCTGTTAATGAATTACAGAATTCATTAACAGAATTCTGTAAATTATCTTCTTCTTCTTTATTTAAATTTATAAACAAATTTCTTAATTTATTTACTAAATCAATATATATTTTATTATTAATTTTTAATTTTTTAGAAATAATATACTCTCTAAAATCTGAAATATTATATAATATTTGTATAATATTAATCATAAAACAAATATTACCTGTATTTGGAATTCCAATCATTATAATTTATATAAATAGTTAATTTTTTAAATTTATCTGTATGCGAATCTAGGTTTTTTTCTTGGAGACATATCATCCTTAAGTTCTTCTAAGTCTATAACTTTTTTCTTAGATTCTGTAATATCTTTTACGGAATTTTTATTATTTTCATCTACAATTCCAGTTAGAACTTTAACATATTGTATAAGTTTATTTTTATCATTTGCTAAAGATAGATTTTCTTGTTTCAGATATTTAATAGTTTTACATTTATTAAATAATTTTAAATCTTTTTCTTGTAAACTTTCTTGTAGTCTTTTTATTTCATCGTTCTTTGAATTAATTATTATATAAATATCTTCTTCTCTTTTCTTAGATTGTAAAAGGATTTCATCTTTTTTTCTTAAATACTCTTTCTCTATTTTTTTAAATATTATTCTTTCAGCCCCATTAGTAAATTCAATATTACTCTTTATTAAATCATTAGAATATGATAAAAATGTCTTTCTACATTTATTAGCCCAATTATCACAATATTTATCTATCGCACCCTTATTAACTCCACATAAATTATCATCAAATGAATTTTCAATTTTATTATTAAGAATTGAATAAATTGATATATCATCTTCAACATGTGAAATTGGTTCATATTTTTCTTTAATTTCTTCGAAAGACTCTCCTATTAAATTATCATACCATATAACATATGCATAAAAACATCTTCCACATGTTGTATAAATAATAGCCCAACGAATTCTAAACCTTTTATCAAATGGGTGGCCTTGGATACATGAATCAGTTATTCCAATGAATTTAACTTTATCTATAGGAAAATGCTTATAATTTTTACATTTTGAATCGGGAAATAAAAGAATACGACCCTGATTATCTTCATTATTTATGTAATCGATAACTGAACACTTAAAAGAAAATAATTTATCTGGTATAATCAGTTTTGAAGATGTGGACATTTGATTATATATTTTAAAATATACCATCGCCTTCTTTTTCTTAATAAATTAAGAACTTATAATAATTTATCATTTTTTAAAAAATGATATTTAATTATAGTCGAATCTCCCGCCAAGGGAAATAAAATTCAAAAAATATTACCTGTATTTGGAATTTCAATCATTATAATTTATATAAATAGTTAATTAAATCTATATATCCACAAATATAGTTTTTTTATAAATTAATATTGATTTCAGTTATTACATTTTTTAACTTTTTTTCTTTTTACATAATTCCTTGATCACATCTACAAACTGATCATATACCAAACTTTTCTGGACCATTTGCATTAATACATTGTTATTGACCTAGTTCAAATATTGGATTCTGAAATATTGTTTTTTTCATTGGATTCTGAAATATTGGATTCTTAAATGTTTTTCAGTGGATTCGTAACGTATACCCCCTGATTTTTTTTTCCTTTGTTAATTTGAGTATTATACATATTCGATGTTTCAGTAAATTTTCTAAGTTCGTTCATTGCTTTTATTAGGTCTACCTGTGCTTTTTTATTATTAGTTCTAAATTGATAAGTATAAAACGAAGTTTCGGCTAGCAGTTGCAACTTCTTAAGTTTAGCTAAATATTCTTTTTTTTGTTTCCCTGGCGGAAATTTTTTAGATAAATTAATTATTCTCATATTCATCGTTTTTTTTGCATCTAGTCGTGTATTAAGGCGTTCGAGAAATTTGAGTAACTTCTGGGTAGACTTAGATGCTAATTGTCCGTAATATAACAGCTTTATTATTGTGTCATTATCATCATGATCCTTAAATTTTTTTATCGCATTGTCATAACGAAGCATATATTTATCTTTAGCTTTAAGCATATCCTTGTAGGTATTACCCATTTTCAATTCATGTTCAAAATTTGGATAGCTTTTTTTAAGAAATTTCATGATTTCGACTATTTCAAGTTTCTCTTTCAGAGCACGCTGCATATGATTGTCATATATTTGATTACGCCCCGTCTGTTCATTAAATATTTTTGTTAATTTTGTCATTATACCATTAACCATATGACTATTTCTTTTATCAACGAGATGCCTTATATCGCCCCTGGTTATTGGGTCTTCTGAACCGAGGGCAGGAGCATTACCAGTTGATGAAGCTGAAGCAATTGGAGCATTACCAGTTGATAAAGCTGAAGCAATTGGAGCATTACCAGTTGATAAAGCTGAAGCA
>ENA-OSJC01001947-OSJC01001947.1-marine-metagenome-genome-assembly--contig:-NODE-1947-length-16128-cov-6.939630_pt1 | contig 16128 bp, 14 predicted proteins | sample MGYA00237885_ERZ534234 | MGnify/ENA primary metagenome ERZ534234 (study PRJEB26413, sample SAMN06343907) | marine metagenome | isolation source: coastal waters | place: Atlantic Ocean: West Antarctic... | reverse complement strand
TTGAATGCACCAGTCTTGAAAACTGGCTTAGGTTAATAGCCTAACTAGGGTTCGAATCCCTATCCCACCGCCATATAGATTAATTAAACCCTTGTTTTTGCAGGGGTTTTTTTATACCCATTAGTTTTTTATTTATATGGGTACAATAATGGGTACAACCCCGCAAGATAAAACAGCTTAAACCACCCTTCTAATAAATCGCTTGGCACTCCCATGTAATCAAAGATAGACTTCTGAGGTCAATACAATACGGAGTCGTACCTTAAGATGGAACTCAAAGAGATAGGAGAAATAAGCCGAGATTATATAGAGAAGTATATGAAGCTTGAACGAAGTGCAGATAGGTTACTTCTGAGCAATTCTAGTACTAGGCTCGATGATTACAAGCTGGGCTATCAGGAGAGTTTAGATGCACTTCATGGTACGGATTTTGAGACCTTCTTGAATAACGAAAATCATTTGACTCCTATGTTAGACCACTTAACTAGAAAAACGAATACCAAACTCCGCTGGAGCCAATACCACCCCGCCCCTGAGGCACTTCAGCTAAAACTCGTACTTATGAGAATAGTTTCCGGTGCGCTTCTCGTATACTGCGATCCTCTCTCATTTGGATATGACGCCTTGTTAACTGGAAGTGCAAAGGCTAATTTACCAAGTGACCTGAACAAAAAAAGATTCGCAGAGGCTCTAATGGGGCTCGACGACCAAGGACTGACGATAAGTTTAAATACAAGAATTGAGATGAAGAGGATTGCATTAGGTAAAAGTGCTCAAAAATTTCCCGACCTTATTGAAAATAAACAACAGCTAATTGAAAGGAATCTTGTAAGGGAGATTGCAATTCTAAGTAATGTTCTCCTGGTTATCGATAACGGCCATGCTAATCGACTACCCATAGCCATCACATACAAAATTCTTTCAATAGCGAATATTGATGTTGGAGAAGGCTGGGTAATGAAACACCAAAAGCCTTTTGATGGGCAAATGGATGGTGCTCTCTCGGATAACATGATCATCACGTATAATCAAGACTAAAGACCTTTACGGATTGCCTTGTTTTTTTATGGTTTTGGTAAAGGTCTTTCTTGTAACCCCTCAGGTTCTCATGTGTAGAATACCTATCCATGTTTACACATAACCTAGAGGAATAAACATGGAAACCACTAATCAGCCCAAACGAATATTACGCTTTAAGCAAGTTCAAGAACTAATCCCATTTAGCCGTTCCTATATATACAACCTAATATCCCAAGATCGCTTCCCCTCCCCTGTAAAGCTTATTGAAGGCGGCCGCGGCGCTGGCTGGTGGGAGCACGAGATACGTGCTTACGTTGAAAGCAGACATCAAGATACCCGAGGGAGTGGCCATAATGAAGAGGTCTAATCCTATCGAACAGTTTCAGAGCAATCCTTTATCAAGAGCGTATGCAATACGAGCTAAATGTGCGGAGTGTGTTGGCTGCACTCCAGATCACCTAGAAAGGGGCTTTAAGGACTCTATTTCATCCTGTTCGTCGGAATCCTGCCCATTGCATAGGTTTCGTCCTTATCAGCGGGAAAAGTCTCTGGAAGACCAAAAACTGCCTATTCAGAACCTATCAAACGACTACCCCTGTCATGAATCCATCTAAGCAAAGAGAGAAGGCTAAAAATAGACGCGAGAGCGGTCGATTCATTCTAATTCCTCATGCCGTGCTGACTAACTCAGACTATATTGGGCTTAGTTATAAATCTAAGGCTCTGCTAGTTGATTTGGTTCACCAGTATAACGGGAAGAATAATGGAGATTTGACGGCGGCTCTTGGCACATTAAAGGCGCGAGGGTGGAAGAGAAGCGCAACTTTGAATGATGCTGTGAAGGAACTTATGGCGGCTAACCTAATCATTAGAACGCGTCAGGGTAAGTTTCAGAACCCGCATAGCAGATGCGCTCTGTATGCTATGACATGGCAACAAATCGATGAATGCGAGGGCAAGGACTTAGAGATTAGACCTACTTCGACACCTCCCAGAAAGTTTAGTTTGGAAAAGTGATCAGAACACCCGTTACTCAAAGCGTAACTAGTGGGTACTCAAAGAGTATCGAGAGTGCCTTAAATTGATTATTCTATACCTCGTTGTATACTCAATGAGTATCGAAAAAAGCATATTTTTAGGGTTACCTTGTTACTCAAAGAGTACACCTTTATATATTTACCACTCATAGAAGCGTTAAAAGGGAATAAAACACTTAACCATAAATACTTAAACTTTTAACGCGGGCGGATCTACAAATTCTGGGCGACCAGAAAACTCCCACGCAACGGTTGTGCGTGAAACTCCCAATAACACGCCATGCAGATCTGCTGGATGGGACCAAAACCCATCACCTTCTAACTCCTTATTATTTCCCCTTGGAGTCCAGCGCACACCCGCACTTAAAAACCGCTCAACAAGATTTCTAATATCATGACTCTCACAGGAACACATATAGAGAGAATCTCCACGTCGCTGCGTCCAACGTCCCATTGGGACTTCATTATTTACTACCTGCGCCAGCTCTATACGGTCTAGTCGATTAGGTGGGTCGAACAATGTTAGGCAGCCGTCATAGCCGAATAACTTACTCTGAATAGAGGAAAAACGATTGGGGTCAAGATCAAATACACCGGCGTAGTGAGACGCTACTTTGCGCCAATCACTGAAAAGGCTGTGAGTAACTTCATACAGAAAGCTCACAGCGCCGATACGATTACGTGACTTCGTGGCTGTTATCACAAACGGCATACCATAGTGCTCGCTACTTGGCAGATAAAACTGATCACCGTCTTCTATGAGCGTAAAGTTCATTGCTCGTAAGCGATTTTTCAATTGATCGGGGTTGGCGCAGCACAGTCCAGCAATCATCAATCCCTCACCATTGGTAGTTAAGAAATCAGCCGTATAACCCGCCCCATCGGCTTGGCACAGTTCAATCTCGCTTTCTCCAAGAGCCATCACTATGCGACTAGCATTGAGGTACTGGCTATATGATCTATCAATTACCTCTGCGCCGAGTAAACGATTAAACGTCGCTGCCGCTTTATCGATCGACTTGACAGCGATCTGAACACGATCGATTCGATCAATCATCTTACGCTCCTCATTAACAACCCTCAAAGATCGGTGGTTTTTTCGCCAGGAAAGCATGAGCTGCAGACTTATGATCATCGGTCATCGTACTTAAAACCATATGAGCAGCCTCTATATCTAACACCTGCGCTAGCGATCCCTGCTGTGCCATATTGATATTTTTTTTAATATAACCAATGGCAATTGTTGGCAGATTAGCTAAGGACTCAATATATTTCTTTGACTCTTGCTCTAAGGTCTCGACTGTAACTAACCTGTTAGCCAGGCCAAGTTGATAGGCTTGCTTTCCTAGAATGACATCGGCGGTGAAATACAGTTCTCTCGCCTTGGCTGCCCCAACCATGTGAGTCAAAAACCAGGCGCCACCAAAATCTCCCGAGGTTCCAACGCGAGTAAAAGCAGTAGTTATTTTAGCCGTATCGACCACCATCCTCATGTCACAGGCCAGTGCCAACGACAAACCAGCCCCCGCGCAGGCGCCCGGAATAATGGCTAGCGTGGGTTTCGGCATCGTATATAAAAGTTCGCTAATACGCGTTCGTTCCCGTAATAACTCAACCGAATCATGCTCGGCAGCGATAGCACCAGTGTCGTCAACAAAACCTTTTACATCTCCCCCCACGCAAAAAGTATTACCTGACCCAGTAAGCACTAGTAATCTAACTTTAGGATCTTTTGCTAATCGTACAACCGCCTCTGCCATTGCATTCATCATCGCCGCCGTCATAGCGTTGCGATCTTGCGGGCGATTCATAGTCAACGTAGCCACGCCATTATCAAAACTTTCTAGTAATTGTTTAGTCATTGCTCACTACCTCAAAAATGAAAAATTGGGGTTGAATTTGTCGAATAAGCTCTACACTCTCAAAATTTGCTTGGGATTTCATTAAAAGGACCCCATTTATCCACTCTTAGATCTGAGGGGAGATGTAACACACGATCAGCAATAATGTTGGCCAAAATCTCGTCAGTGCCCCCAGCAATTCTCATTCCAGGGGATGCCATAAACTCAGCATGGAAAATATCTTTTTGAATAGTGCCATCTGACGATGTGATTGCACCATGGCCTTCCATTAGTTCTAAACAAAATGCATAGATATCCTGCACCATGGGTTGCTTCACCATTTTTACAATCGACTCTTCAGGACCCGGATCAGTCCCCTTTGACTGCGCTGTTAATGAACGCAATCCGTTATAGTAAAGTCCACTTGACTTGCACCACCAATCAGCTACTTTATCTCTAACTGCTGCATTGTTAATGGCGGCTTCGCCGTCAATTTTAACTTGATTTGCCAGTGCCAATAAAAGGTCCACATCTTCTGCCCGCTTTCTACCTCTCAAACTCGCCCGCTCATTCATTAAGGTCGCCACGGTAATCTTCCATCCTTCTCCGATATCACCAAGACGCTGTGTATCGGTAACATGTAAATCAGTAAACAGCTCTTCGTTAAAGTCTGCACTCCCAGTCATATCGCGTATGGGCTGCAACGTTATCCCAGGTGCATCCATTTCTACCACAAAACAGCTTAAACCTTTATGCTTCGGTAGACTCGCATCAGTCCGAGCAATCATTAACCCTAAGTCACTATAGTGCGCAAAAGAGCTCCATATTTTTTGTCCATTAATAATCCAGTTATCCTTGTTTTTAACTGCTTTAGTGCGCATCGCCGCTAAATCGGAGCCACTGCATGATTCGCTAAACAATTGACACCAGACTTCCTCGCCGCTTGCAATTTTTGGCAAATAGCGACGCTTCTGTTCCTCTGTACCATAAGCCATCAAAACTGGTGCAACCATGGCCTGCCCGAAATTAAAGCAAGGGTAATTTTGTAACACTGCGTATTGAGATTCTTCTTGGGTAAAAATAATTTGCTCAACCATCGTCGAGTTTTTACCGCCGTATTCTTTTGGCCAATGTATGCAGGACCAACCTCCATCAAACTTATTTTTCTCCCATCTTTTCGCCCACTGTAAATCGCTAACAGTATCGTCTCTTAGGAGAGGTGCATTGAGTGCAAGCCATGCACAAGCCTCTCCTCTAAATATAGCCTCTTGCGCAGTGTCGTTAAAATCCATAGCATGCCCCTCTTAAAATAATATTAAAATGTTGCAGCGCGCCAAAATGATAAGTCTTGGTTACCTTTCCCTTGAATCAATAACCTTGTTAGATAGTTGATTGACAAGATGGTTTTTCCAATAGCGTTCGCTGCCAAACAATACGGCTAACCATTTAGCTCGACGATAGTGGAAGTGGCAATCCATTTCCCAGGTGTACCCCATACCACCATGTATTTGGATATTTTCTTTACTTGCATGATAGTAAGCTTTACTAGAACTGATTCTTGCGGCTGCCGCCGCTAACGGAAGTTCATCGTCATCAACACTTGCGGCCCAGGCACCAAAGTAACAATTGCCACGCGCCAGAGTAATATCTGTATAAATATCAACTAATTTATTCCTCATACCCTGATAGCTCGCTATAACACGACCAAACGTATATCGCTGCAGGGCATAATCCTTTGAAGTATTAAAAGCGGCTTCAGCACCACCCAACTGCTCAAAGGCAATGGCTACTGCCGCACGCTCATAAGTATTTTGAAGTTGAATTGCAGCACTTTGAGATGTGGTAAGCGGCATTGCTTCAGTACCTGAAAAACTAATCTTCGCGGCGTTTCGGCTAGGGTCAATACATGCTAACGGGGTTTTTAATACTGACTGCTGATTTAACTCTACTAAGTAGAGTTTATTACAATTACTATTTTTAGCGCTTGCTGCCATAACTATGGCAACATCTGCTATCAAGCCATCGGCAACTGGCAGTTTACAACCGTATACTTTTCCATTATCAACATAGGTATCAAGAAGGCTATTTGCCCCCGGGATAAACTGACCCGTGTGCTCCCCTACAGCGACAGTACCAATTAATCCCTGTTTCGCAAACTGTGGCAAATATCGCTCTTTTAACCTTTTCGTACCAAAGTTATTTAGTAAATCTGTTGCCAAATATACACTACTAGAAAATGGGATAGGCGCTAACACCCGACCTAATTGCTCGGCGATAATACAAAGCTCTAGTTGCCCTAGGCCCAAACCTCCATACTCTTCCGGTATAGTAACAGCGGTCCAACCCAGCTTTGTTATTTGTTGCCACAAATTATCAGCGTACATTTTGTCCGTTTCAAAAATATCACGCACCAAGGATAGTGGGCACTGATCCGCCAAAAATTGACGGACATAATCTCGAAAAGACAACTGATCTTCAGAAAATTCAAAATTCATAATACTTTTTTACAACCCTTTCCAATTAGGCTCAACCCCAAAAGATTAGTGTGTTTCACTACCCAAAAACCGTTAATTAATATTGAGTTGTATTTACTAAGCTTTGGATATTCTTTTCTTCAATATACTCTTGTTTATTTTACCCGTCGGTGTTCGTGGAATTTCGTCAACAATCACGACTTTTTCTGGGTACTTATAAATAGCAATTTCGGATGATCTTAAAAATAACAAAACATCATCCAAACGGATCGACTTCCCAGATCTAGTAACAATGTAAATACAGACTTTCTCACCCAACTTGTTGTCCTGCATTGGCACAGCTGCAGTATCAGTAATGTCCGGATGCCTTAATACCGCATTTTCGACCTCTTGAGCGCTAATATTAACTCCACCGCGAACAATAATATCTTTACTTCTATCAAAAAAAATTAGGTATTTATCCTCTATAATTTTGAAGATATCTCCTGTTTTCATAAAGCCATCATCGTCAAAAACCTTGTTATTCAAATCCGGTCTCTTATAATAACCTGAGAAAATACCCGGACCTTTTACTTTTAGTTCGCCAATATCACCATTACCGATAACCTCCTCGTCATTGTCATCAACAAGTTTAGATTCAATTGCTGACAGCGATTGATTAGTGATTTCACTGGGCCAGGCAGTTCCTTTTTTTCCCCACCACGGATAAAGGCCAGACCTGTTTTCTGACGGTATGCCGTCTAAGTCGATCATCGATGCAAATACAGCCCCCTCGTTCATTCCGTAAATAGTACAAATATCCATACCCCAACGCTGTTTAAACTCCTTAATAGACCAGCCTGATGGAGAAGCCGAACCAGTAACGATTAAATTCACTGAGCTTAAATCTAGATTTTCACTACTAGGATATTTAAGAAGCATATTTAACATGGCAGGGACCATACCAAAATAATTAATCTTTTCTGCCGTCACTTGCTGAACAAAGATATCTAAATCAAAGGGGTGGTGTAATATTAAACTCCCCGCTGATAGTAGCCATGGAATAAAAAAAGCGCTCATGCCGGACGCATTAACAAGCGGCGGCAGGCAAAGAATTTTGCTTCTTTTCTGCACACCTAAATGTTGGTAGCATCGCCCCTGAAAAATTTGATTGTTATGGGTTAAGGGGCAAGCTTTGGCTTGTGCCTCAGTGCCAGAGGTCCACTGAATCGTAAAAACCTCATTGGCCTGAGGTCTCAGTGCCTGCAAGCTAATTATATCTGCCTCTCCCCTCGTCATACGACGAAGTTCGTCTAAGGAAACTATATATTTAAGACAAGCGATTTCTGATTGTAATTGGCGAACAACATCCATCAAATGATAACTCTTGAATACATCCATACCGATAAACATTTTTGCGTCGGTTTGTTTCATGACATGTGATAATTCGTTGCGTTGCCACTGCATTGGTACCGGGCTGATAATTGCCCCAGCACTAGTTATCGCAAGATAAGCAATTACCAATTCGATGATATTAGGCAGTTGAACGACCACGACATCATCTTTTTTTATACCTACTTTAATAAGATTTGTTGCCAGCACATCTACCCGGTTCTCCAGCTGGCTATATGTAATTCGATCAGGCTTGAATCCTGCTATCTGCTGCTTGTTAATAGGGTCAATCAGGCTAATCTCACCTTCATACTTCCTTACATTATCCTTGAAAAGATCAATTAGACTGATATCAGCCCAAGCACCGACGTCGTTATAATATTTTATGGTTTCAGTATTATATAAAATCACATTATCAACCTTAGACAAAATATTTACTTACTGGACCGCGTTACCTGTCCACTTTAACAGCGTAAATCCGCACTAACACAGCATCATGATAAAATGATCTGCGTCCTCTTTCACTAGTCAGGGGCTGCATCTAGATCGTGTTCTAAGTCGATTGAGCCCCGATAAAAGTGCAAGGAAGACCAACACATAAAAAAGGGTAGGAGTATTAACATTGCCTGTTTAAGCGAGTCTGCGCCATAAATCGGTAAGAGATAATCACTTAATATACCTACCGATAAAGGGCCCAGTCCAAGGCCAATAATATTGGCAACGAGCATCAAAATAGCCGAGGCAGTAGCCCGCATTCTTAGGCCTACCAAAGATTGTGTCGTGGCAATAGTCGTTCCTAAATAGACGTTAAATAGCAGCCCAGGAATAACCGACAATAGTAATGCCGTATAGGCATTGTCGACACTATAAACTGCAACCATAAAAGGAACGCAAGCAAGATTTGCTATTGCTGGTAACCACAGATACCACCGTCTATCTCGAGACGCTAGTTTATCCGCTAGTAGGCCTCCACCGAGCACTCCAATAGCACCCCCTAGGCCAACAATCATAGCCAACCAAGTGCCCAGTTCACCACTGCTCATACCATGACTACGCATCATAAAAGAAGCTGTCCAACTATTACTGCTATTACCTGCAAAGGCACTTAGAGATGCAGCAAAGCACATGTGCCGAAACGACAATCGACTCCACAATAACGACAGAACATCAATAAAGGACACGCGACTGGAGGCGAGCTTTTTATCTTCATGGTGCCCACGTATAGGTTCAGCTAAGGTAGTTCTAACCAATACCGCTAATAAAATTCCCGGCAAACCAACTACGACAAAGGCGACTCGCCAACCAAAATATTCATTTAACCAACCACCAAATAAAAATCCAAACAAGATGCCAATATTCACGCCCATTGAATAAAATGCTATTGCACTCGCTCTCTTTTTTGGAGGAAAAATATCAGAAATAATCGAGTGCGCGGGCGGACTGCATCCAGCCTCGCCAATGCCAACGCCTATCCTAGCTAAAAGAAGATGAAAATAATTTAATGCTGCGCCACTCACAGCAGTCATCAAACTCCAAACTCCAACAGAGTAAGCTATAACATTGCGCCGATTACCGCGGTCTGCATATCGAGCAATAGGTATACCGGCGAGGACGTAAAAGAATGCAAAGCTAACACCCGTTAACACTCCTAGCTGCCCATCAGACAAGTTTAGTTCAATCTTGATTGGTTCTTGTAAAATCGAAAGTAATTGCCGATCAATAAAATTGGCGCTATAGACAGTCATGAGTAACAACAAAGCATAACTTCTAGCACTGACATTACTGTATTTATTAGTAATTGAAATTGAACTTTTCTCCAACGTCATCGTCGATTTATCCCCATCAGTAATTACCTTTGTTAGTCTACGCTTGCTATTAACCACACTCACCATAAACACGCTGGTAATAACCGTGGACCATCACCGCAAATTAGTTAAAATACGGTGATGGTTAAATTTAGAACGTAACTTTTCTAAGTCAAAGGAGTTTACTATCTGCCGCCAAAACGATAGCTAACGCTCACATTGGTAGATCTTGGTTGGATAAAGTGTTCTTTCACAGAGGACTGCCCGGCTGAACTGTGATAACGCCTGTTGACAGGACTGACCTCGTCCGCCAGATTTTTACCCCATAGTGTAATCGTCCAGCGATCATCGGTTGTAATATAGGAGATGCTTGCATTGACCAATCCACGGGAGGGGTTCAGATAATCTTTAGAGTTTACCTCGCCATTTTCACCGGTATAAAACTCATCAAGATAGTTATAATCTAGCCGTGTATTCAACATGCCCCCTTCAAGAGGAAGCTCATGAATAATAGCAGCATTAAAGGACCATTTCGGCGCCATCACGGCTCGGTTACCAGTGGCATCGATTATCCCTATCCCACCGGCACTGGCGGGGCGTCCATCTGTGACGCCGTCATAATCATCATAAACAGCATCGATATAGCCTAGACCGACATTAACTACTAAACGTTCGCTCAGTTGCGCTACTGCTTCAAGTTCCAAGCCTTTAGATGTTAATGAGGCCGCATTCGACAAGATATTTGTGCCCGTAACGCCACAAGTCCTGCAATAAGATTTCACCTGCAGATCTTTATAGTCCATAGAAAAAATCGAAGTATTAACTGTAGCCCGACCGCCTAGGAGGATTGCTTTTAGCCCTATTTCGTAATTGGTTACATATTCAGGCTTAGTCACCAGATTATTATTGAGATGATTTCCTTCTGGATTACCTAGAGGATCATTAAATGACGCCGACTTAAATCCTGTTGATACACTTACATAACCCATCAAATCATCAGAAAATCCATGCCGCAAACCTAGCAACCAAGATGGATCGCCATTAGATATTTTGACAGGGGCATCAATTCTTTGGCCTATGATTAGACTGCCACAATAAGCAGATTCACAGAGGGTATTGACTGCATAAAGTGATTTATCGTCCTGGGTATAACGCGCCCCGCCAAACAGAGTCCACTCATCATCTAAATAATAGTTAGTATGTGCAAAGACTGCCTTACTGGAGGTGTCCACGTTGTGCGTCATATGAAACGCTCCCGCTAGAGACGGATAAAAATCTTGACCTAAAATATCAAATTGTTCGTTGTAGTTTTCCTGCTCTAGAAAATATAAACCTACGACATAATCATAGCGACCTTCTGACTGACCACTAATGCGAAACTCCTGCGATAATAATTCTTGCTCAGTGTAACCATCCACAATAATGCCATCAATCGATGCACCATCTATATCCCAATCTATTGCCACACTATCCTTACGAACGCCAGTAATAGAAGTGAGGGTATAGCCATCGGAAAAATCATGATCTATTGATAGTGACGCGCCAAAATTTTTCGCCATATAAGCACTTCCATAATCATAATTGACAGTAAAAGGTTCTGTGTCATACTCAACACGCTCCTCGGCATACATATCACCTTCAGACTTAAGGCTATCGATGGCTAAATAAACACGCGTTTGCTCACTCGGCGTATAGCCGATAACTAACCGGCCATTAACTGAATCGACACCTCCGAGATCATCGTTATCATCGTACTCATTGGTAACATAGCCATCTACCTGTCGACTCTGAGCACTAATACGAACCGCTAAAACATCTTCTATTAAGGGGATATTAAGCGTAGTTCTTATGCTTGATTCAGAATCTAGCTTAATATTGCCTTCAAAATAACTTACTGGTTTTTTACTGGTAGCATTAATTGCTCCGATAATGGTATTTTTCCCGAACAATGTTCCTTGTGGTCCTCGCAGTATCTCAACACGTTCCAACTCTACTAGTTCTGCATTAGCAGCAAATTGCTGGCCTAGGTATACCCCGTCTAAATAAGACCCAAAACCTTTATCCATACCAATATTGTGGATGCTTGAAAAATTAGATATCCCTCGTATCGATATATCGGCTTGAAAGGCTTTACTGCCATCTGAGAAAAGAAAATTGGGAGTCAATCCAGATAAATCCTTAAGATTGTTACTTGCTGTTTGTTCGAAGAGGCTCTCACTAAAAACAGATATAGAAATAGGAACATCCTGCACGTTTTCCAAGCGCTTAGTGGCCGTTACGATAATTTCTTCTAACGTTAATATGTCTGAAGTATCAGTTATATTGTTTTCTTGAGCTATTAAATTTTGACTACCACTTCCCACCAAAATAAATGCTAGCGAGTTTAAAATAATACTTTTAATAGATTTCATTAGTTATTTCCCCTATTTAATTGACAGCCTTGTAACCTGAAGAGTGCCATCATCTTATTTTTTTAGTACATCATAAAAATCCAGCTACTAACCTGAACATTAAACTTAATACAATAGACTGCCTGTAAGAATGTGCGACTCAAACTAAGAGACGATAGATGAATCGTAACCGCTAGACAGCCTTCAAAAAATATGCAACTAGCACGAATATGTATTAGATAACCATTACAGTAATGTATCGCACGTTCTGGCCTTGATGAGAGGTAATAGTGTTCATTATTGCCCTGCTGGAATAATAAACTCCAATCGTTAGCTTTTAACACCAACTGATCAGTAGAAAACAATAATTAACGTATAAGTGTATCTTAGGTATTCGCGAACGGTGACTATCAGTGATACTCAATTTGAAAAAATACAGTAGGTTTGACGCACTAATCCTTTTAAAGCAATTTAATAATAAAGATATCGCTGCCAAAGAGTTAGCGGCTATTGGTAATATCAACCCAACTTTGAATACAGTTATCGGCAAAAGTTTATCGCTTGGCCCGTCAATCGTTACGATTGTTAGTAGGCGTTGGACAGGAAAACAATAAGAATATCTAACTTGCTTATGGGTTTATCCTTTTAAGTTTGGTGGTAGTCTATCCTAGTGTTTTTGACAAGAAGTCGATGGAGTAAATTTCCCTCGAGCTAATTTTGGGGATACGCCATAAAATCGTCTAAAGGCTGATGAAAAATTATTGGGATGGTCATATCCCACGGCCTCAGAAATTTTGGATATCGGCTGATCCGACGACAAAAGTAAGTCTTTGCCCACTTCCATTCTTTTGCGAAGACAGTGAGCTTGTATCGTTATTCCAAACAATGACTTAAACCCCGTTAATAATTTATTACGATTGACACCCACCTCTCGTGATAACGAAACTATACTCGGAGGATGAGCAAACTGCTCTTGTAAAATATTAAACGCATTATGAATTGCCTTTATATCCTTTTGGCATAAATTGAGGTTTTGTTCTTGACTGTCCGGCTTGAGTTTATCAAACGTCTCACACAAGAGTTTAATTGCTTGCGCCTCAAAGTACCTGGACCTTATTACCCCTGTATAATGGCAATGTGAGATTTCTGTACAACACTGCCTTAGAGCCAAACTCATCGGAAAGTGCTCAACAAAAGGTTCAGGATTAGAATGTTCCATTGATTGTATTAACTCACTTGGTAAACACTTTGTGTCAAAACCGAGTACATTAGTAAGGTAATCAGGCTTGCAGTAAATTGATATCCAAGAATCGACAGGCCCGACATCAACCCACTCATAGTTCACAATACCTTTGGGATGATAAAAAACCTGACAGACGGCGCCCTCAAGCTCAACAAGGCCAATTGGATCGACATATAATGAGCTTTGAGCTTCAATCCTAAAGTGAAATTTTAGGAGGTCTTCACCTTCAAAGCTAAGAACGTTAGTAGAGTGATAATTTGCGTTGTTAATCGCCATACCAAATCCGTCTACAAACTCGATCATCTCCCAATACCCGACACCAATATTTTCGGGTATATTAACTATGCGACATTGGTTAATACTACTTGGTAGTCCATACCTTTTTAGGCTCTGCGTTGCCCCAAAGTGATCTTGCGGATCTTCGAAATGATTTATCCAACGAAGAGTCGAAGGCCAATATCGAAAGACAATGTCTTGGCTAGCTTTTATGGTCATTTAATACTCTAACCTTAATGTTTTTAGTTTGACCGACCAAATTTCCATCATATATTTAAAAGTGTAGTCCAATAAATAACTTCATGTAAATATATGCTGTCAGCGCAGAACTAGATCGAGGTAGGAAGTTCTTGATGCTTATAAAAACAGTTTTTACACACTGTTATGCGCGGACTTTCAGAACACTCCAACGCGCGTAGTTATTGGACTCCAGTAAGCAGGAATAGATCGAGGTTGTTACCACCTATAAAAAGAGAAGTATTTGAGGCTTATAAAAAGAACTTTTAGGACACATTTACGCGCGTAGATCGACGTTGCCACTAGATCGAGGCCCTCAACTGAACAACCTTCTCGCCTGTTTTATAGGCATAGTTAGCATAACGTTGCATCATCAGTCTGCGCTTATCCATCATAGCCCCACGCTGATAAGCAGCTACTGACTTATCTTTGAGCTTATGAGCTAAGGCATGTTCTGCAATGCTACCATCCAACTCTGTTTTCTCAGCAATATAATCACGAAAGGTGGAACGAAACCCATGAACAGTAATCTGCCCTTCTCTACCCATTCGCTTTATAACTGATGACATCCCTGCCTGAGAGAGACTTTTCCCGTTAGACGTGTTTGGAAATACGTACTCGCTGATCTGCTGCAGTTTCACTCCTCTAAGTACGCCGATTGATTGCTCACTGAGCGGTATTGTGTGCCTAACCTTTCCCTTCATTCGCTTTGCCGGAATTTCCCATATACCTGCATCTAAATCGAACTCACTCCATGTTGCTTCCAGAACCTCATCAGTTCTGTTGGCATTCAAGATCAACAACTCTAATGCTCTAGCGCCCATACCATCCATTGTAGCCAGATCAACCATAAATACTGGTAACTCAGCATACGGAAGGGCTTCATGGTGCCTCTCTTCTTCAGGCTTACGCTTGTTCTTAGTTTTCTCAGCACTGGGTAAGCGATGTTCTAGACTGCCTCTCCAAGCGGCCGGGTTGTCCCCTGCCCTCAAGCCATCACTAATTGCGCGCCTTAAAACAGCCTCAATACGTCGTCTAACTCGATCAGCTGTCTCGGTTTTGTCAAACCATATCGGCTCTAGTATTTGTAAAACATGCTTTCTCTCGATCTCTGAGACTGGCAAATGCCCAATAACAGGGAATGCATACGCCTTTAAACTGCTCTCCCATTGCTTGGCGGTCTTATGGTTAGTCCACTCATGTTCTAGATACTGGATAGTTTCATAAGCCAATTTCTCAAACGTAGCTTCTTGCTGCTCTTTCGCCTTACCCTGAGTCTTTAGTCTTTTCTCCTTTTCGAGAAGCTCTAATTGCTCTTCCTCTTTGGGGTCTATCCCTTGTTTGACCTTTGATTTTAACTCCAGCACCCGAGTTCTAGCATGGGCGAGAGTGTTATGAGTGCCATCAAATGCACGAAGGGATATTTTCTTTGGTTTTTTATCGACTTGGTAGCGGAAAATAAAAAGGTTAGCGTCGCCATCTTTCTTTAGATAAAGACCGCCTCCGAGCGAATGAAGCTTGTCTTCACCAACTCTTATTATCTTATCTAATTCTTTAGCTGTTTTGTTACCTGCCATCTCACGTAATCCTTTCGCATTTAAGCCATTTAAATCGCCCTTTAAGGCGCATTAGGCTATAATCCGGCCAGCTGGAGCTGAAGCGGCCAAAGTCTCTTTAATCGCTTTTTGGGTACAATAATGGGTACAACTTAGATTCCATATTCTACAGTATAGTGCAAGACGGCAAAATAGACTAATTCGCTAACTAGCTTTATATGCTAAGCTGTGGGCTGATTATTAAGGGTACTACAGAGCAATAAAAGACATGAGTAAGGAGGTCTATCCCACCGCCATATACTTTAAATAAACCTCTGTTTTTACAGGGGTTTTTTTATATATAGAATCTTTACTCATTAACCTACTCACTATAAGGGATACAATTATGACACCAGACCAAATTTTTAGCGTTTGCACTGTGATTGCCATGGCCGGATGGGTAGGTCTAGTCGTTGCGCCACGATGGTCTCTAACACGTGATTGGATTGCTCCAGTTATCGCGCCTTTGCTCATTGCCGTGTTCTACGGCTGGCTAATGACCAACAATAGCCCGCCCAATGGTGGTGGTTTTGCTTCATTAGAGGAAGTCACCGTATTATTCTCTGACCCGAATCTGTTATTGGCGGGCTGGATACATTATTTAGCCTTTGACCTCTTTGTTGGTGCATGGGAAGTTCGAGATGCGCAACGTCAAGGTATTCATCATTTACTGGTTATCCCCTGTTTATTAGCCACACTTATGGCCGGGCCAGCTGGGCTTGCTTTGTATTGGTTACTTCGAGTGCTCGTGGGATTTGTGAGGCAGAGACAGCTCAACGAGGGGCAAGATAGTTTATGAATAACCTGCAATCATCTCTCGCGTATCCCCGATGGCCAAC
>ENA-OSJC01001946-OSJC01001946.1-marine-metagenome-genome-assembly--contig:-NODE-1946-length-16133-cov-3.049639_pt1 | contig 16133 bp, 27 predicted proteins | sample MGYA00237885_ERZ534234 | MGnify/ENA primary metagenome ERZ534234 (study PRJEB26413, sample SAMN06343907) | marine metagenome | isolation source: coastal waters | place: Atlantic Ocean: West Antarctic... | reverse complement strand
ACAGACACCTAGCGCATAATGGCAACACAAAGGCAGTTGCTTGACGGCTATAACAGCCTAAGTTCAAAACTAGTCAGAGGCGCTGGGGACAGAGCCTCAGCAATTTTTACCAGCCTTGGTTCGTGGCGTGATTCAGACTATGCGGATTTTGTTGATGTTCTTGACCCAATTATGACTGGGGCAAAAATACAGGCCGCCAGATTACAGGTTGCCTTTTATAGCGAAATGGCAAAAATAAGTCGTGAGAGCTTTGAGCCATTCCCAGTAACGGCAAGGACCCTGACCACATCAGCCCTAAGAAATGGGGCTGATACGGGCGAGGTTTACCGCAGACCCTTTGTGTCCCTTTATACCGCCCTGTCAAACGGCGGTGACATGACCAAAGCAATTTCAGAGGGTGCTAGGCGTATCAGCTCAATAGCCTCCACTGACATGCAACTGGCTAGGCGGGCCGCTGGCTCACAGGCTAGAGACAGAAATAGTGGTATCACTTATTATGTCAGAACTCTAACTGGCAATGAGAATTGTGCCCTGTGCACGATAGCCTCAACCCAGCGCTACACCAGAGGTGAGCTAATGCCAATCCACCCAGGTTGCGATTGTGGGGAAATGCCTGTCTTTGCAAACCAAGACCCTGGGCAAGTTTTAGACCAAGTGAAGTTAGATTCGACTTATGACAGCATTGAACAGCAACTCAGGGTTGACCCAGATTTTGGGGCCAGGGATGCTGGCTTGGGCAAAATTATCAACACACCAGATGGCGGCCAAAGGCTCGCAGATTACACAGAAATTGTTGTCACCAGAAATCATGGTGAATACGGCCCCACCCTTAGCTGGAGAGACCAGGGTTTTACTGGACCAGGTAAACTTTAGATTTCAGCTCCCAAGCTGATTAGCTCGCAATGAGCGCAATAACCAATCCGAAATGGAGAGACACATGGCTGAATCAAATCAGACCGAAACCCTAGAAACAACTGAGGAACCAGAGGCAGTGGTGGAGACCGCTGAAAATGAAACCTCAGAAATGTCCGAAACGGACACCCTAAAGGCAGAGGTTGACAAATGGAAATCTCTGAGCCGAAAGAATGAACAGCAAGCCAAGTCAAATGGCCAAGCGGTAAAAGAGCTAGACGAAATTAGAAAATCACAACTGACTGACACTGAAAAACTTATTGAGCAGACCCGTGAGGAAACCTCTCAATCCGTCAGAAAAGAGTTTGCTGTGAAACTGGTTGATGCTGAGTTCAAGAGCTTGCTAGGTGGCCGTTCACTTGATGGCAGTTCATTACTTGACTTTGATAAGTCATCATTCATTCAGGCTGATGGCAACATTGATTCAGAGGCAATTCAGTCATGGGTTGAGGCGCACAGCACAAAAGCTGAGCAAACTATCCCAGACCTTGGGCAAGGTGCCCGTGGTCAAAATCCCAGTAAGTCTCAAATTAGAAGTAGAGATGAACTAAAAAACATGTCCCCCGCAGAGATTATGGCAGCCACAAAAGATGGCCGCCTTGATTCTCTGATGGGCAAACTATAAAGAAAAGAGAAATCAAATGGCTATTGACCAATTCATCCCAGAAATCTGGAGTGCTGGAGTAACACAGAGCTTCATTTCCAGCCAGGTTGTAATCCCAACCCTGAACACCCTTTATCAGGGTGATGCCTCAAGAGGCAACCAGGTCCACATCATCAACGCAACGACACCAACCATTGTTGACTATGCCGCCGCCAGCCGTTCAATAACAGCTGAGGCATTGGCTGACACCGAAGTCAACTTGCTACTAGACCAGGAAAAAGCTTTTTCTGTTTTTGTTGATGACATTGATAAGGTTCAGGCCGCTGGTTCGTTCAACGCTTGGACTGATGCCGCTGGTAAGGCCCTAGCTGAGGATGCTGAGACATACCTACTAGCTCAGATGATTGCTGGTGCAACTAACGGCAACGCTGGTTCAGTTGTGGTTGACACAGCCACTGAAGCAAAAGACGCAATCCGTTCAATCAGAACAGCAATGACAGCCGCCAAGGTCCCAAGTGATAACCGATTCTGTGTTGTCACCCCTGACTTTGCTGACTTGCTACTCCAGGGGCTATCTGATGTTTCCGCCGCTGGTTCAAGTGATGAACTACGCAACGGAATGATTACCCGACTATTCGGAATGACCATTCTAGAATCCCCACTATTGGGAACTGATGTTTCGGCAGTCGGATACCACGGTGACACTGTGGCATTTGTGAACCAGATTCAGTCACTTGAGGCTCTCCGCAGTCAGACCAAGTTCTCTGACATTGTTAGAGGCTTGAATGTTTACGGTGCAAAGGTCATCAAGTCTGCCGCTGTTATCAAGTATGTCTCTGCCTAAATAAGGCTAACCGCTGAGGGGCTGGAGTTCGCTCTGGCCCCTTAGCCATACCCCAAACAATTTTTAGAGAGGCCCAAATGGCACTGGCTACAATCACTGATGTTGAGGCTCGCCTGGGGCGCACTCTCACAGCCGCCGAAAGCTCCAAGGCCACCGCTTACCTGACAGATGCCTCAGCTCTTTTTATTCAGCGGGCTGTTCAAAAGTTTGAGCAGGGCGAAAGCGTGGTTAGGTTATTCCCTAAGGATGGCGTTGTGCGCTTAGTCCAAAGGCCCGTCATAACCGTCAGCGAGGTCAAGGACCTTGACGGCAACATAATTGATTTCACCTTTGACGGCCACCAAAGTATTTATGACCTGGGCTCTTACACTCCAGTGACGGTCACCTATGAGCATGGGTCTGCTACCATCCCAAATGATGTTGTGGCCGTAGTCGCTGGCATGGTAGCCAGAACACTTTCAATCAACCCTGATGCCGCCTCTGGAGTATCCCAGCAGAGCGTTGGACCATTCTCTCAGAGCTATGCGGCTTGGGCCGTAGGGGGTCAGGTAATGATGTCCCCAGTAGAGGCCAAGGTTGCGGATTCTTACCGTGGCCTGACATTCAAATCAACATCAACAATGGGAAATGGAAATTATGCAATTACTTACCCAAGTGATACAAAGTTTGGCAGGGGTTGACCAGTACGGTGAACCAACTTTCACAACCACTGAGGTTGAGCTCAACGCAAAAGTAGCCGCCCGCACTGGTTCCAAAACAGTAGGTGCCGCAGAAATCACAATCACCTCTGGGCTGACCGTTTACCTAGATGCTGATGTTGAAATCAATAACAGTGATGTATTTATTTACCTGGGTGAGCGCTACATCCTAGATGGCGAATCTTTCAACTGGGTCAATGGTCTGGGTTACTGGACCCCTGGCACAGTTATTGACTTACAAAAGGAAACCAATGGCTAGTAGAATCCCAGGCGGTGGCAGTGTAACCCTAAACAGGTCTGGCATGCGTGACCTACTTAGGTCTAGCGCAATCCAAAACATGCTTAGTGGCAGGATGGAAAGAGTTAAGGCCGCTGTGCCAGGCTCCCAGCTTGAGGTTAGTGCTGGCGGAAACAGAGCCAGGGCCAAAGTGATAAACGGCTCTGACTATGATGAAGCAAACACAGGCGATTTGTCCAGGGCTTTAGACCTAGCGGGTGGCGATAGAGGCACCCAAGTCAAAACACGCAAACCGAAACCGAGGACCTAATGGCTGATGCCGTAATTTTTACAGACATCATGGCTCATTTGGTGTCAAGGCTAAACGCCGCTCTAACGGCTCAGACACGCTCTGATGTACGAGTTGCCATCAGGGCAGATGAAACCCCCGCACAGGTCATCCTGAGGCGTGATGGTGGCACCCAGCCAAGCAAGACACTGATGCAATCTGTTATTGGTGTGACAATTTATGAGGAAAGCTATGGAGAGGCAGAGGCTTTGGCCTTGCTGACCCAGGCAATCTTTGACGATTTGCCAGATGGAAATCCCATTGTGGCAACCTCTGTTCAATCCTCAGTTCAGGATGTGACAGACCTTAGGGGAGAGCGCAGATTTTTGCGCTTCACCGTAAACCATAGAGGGTCAAACCTCTCAAACTAGTAAGGAATAAATCATGGCACTTGATTCAGACAATGTAAGGGTGGCCGTTTCGGGCGCTGTTTATGTCGCACCAACTGGCACCACCGCACCAACCGATTCAGGAACCGCACTAAATGTGGCTTTCATTGACCTGGGTTATGTCTCAGCTGATGGCATTGCTGAGAACATTGACCGCACAACCAACCAGATTAGGGCTTGGCAGAACGGTTCACTAGTGCGTGAGGTTACCTCTGAGGGAACCTACACAATCGAATTGACTTTCATTGAAACCAGTGAAGCTGTTCTAGAGCTTTACTACGGTTCAACTATCACCGCAGGTGTTTTGACTGGAGACCCTACAGCCACAGGTGGCCGTCAGTCATTTGTGATTGATGTGATTGATGGCGCTATTATTGAGCGCATCTACATCCCAGCTGGTGAAATCACCGCAGTTGGAACACGCACCCTAGCCTCAGGCGAGGCAGTGGGCTACCAGGTAACAGTGACCGCTTATGCGGATGCTGGTGCAACCACATTCAAGAAGTTCTTTAGCCAGCTAGAGGCTTAAGAAAAAGAACCCCTGGGCCGCTTCAATGCGGCGGCGGCTCAGGGCTACACTTACAGGGTGGGGCCTAAAAATCCCACCCCCAGCCGTAACCTAAGAGAGGCCGCATTTATGTCATACGAAATAGAGCACAACAAAAGCAAAATAACTTTGCCAAGCTTTAGCAATCTGCCCGTGGGTGTGATTCGTAAAGCCAGGAAACTTGAAGCTGATGAACAGATGTGGTTCATGCTTGAATCAGTCTTGGATGAAAAGGGCTTGTCTGTTATTGACAGCATGAGCCTCTCTGAATTTACAGAGGCAATGCAAGGCTGGACACAGGGGGCCCCAGTGGGGGAATCTTTGAAGTCCTCCAAATCCTAGAGGACTATAAACACGCTTTCACCTATGACTTTAGAGCCAGATTTGGCTTGGGTCTGGGAGCGCTAGGGAATGAGGTTCCCTGGCCAGAGGTAATCAGCTTGGTTTCCATCCTTATGGCAGACCCCACCAGCTGGCTACAGACAGCCAAGAACAAATGGCAACACCCAATCACTTATGAGTGGACTATTCACGCCGCAACCTATGACCTACTGGCCCAGGTGAACTCAAAGAGAAAACCGAAACCGTGGCCACGCCCGTGGGGCAAGCAAGACAAAACACACATTGGCAAAATAAACCGCAGGGATGCGAGAGCAATCCTACAAAAAGCTAAAGATGGAGACCTTGAATGGCAGAACAAGCTTATGCCTATGTGACACTTATCCCAGTGGCAAAGGGATTTCAAGGGGCCATTGCCAAAGAAATGGGCAGTGCTGGCGGGGCTGGTGGAGCGGCGCTTGCTACATCCACGGGAAAAGGCTTTTCAGGAAACATAAAAAAAGCAATAGGCCCAGCCATTGGAATTATTGGGGGCGCTTTTGCCGCCGCAAAAATTGGCGGGTTTCTATCTGGGGCAGTCAATGAAGCCACTGACCTAAAGACAGCACTGACCGAGGTGGTAACCTTGACGGGTGCCACAGGGGATGCCGCAAAATCCAGCCTTGGCGAGTTCGCCAGCCTGGTCCAGGATGTCTCTAAAGAGTTTGGCATTGCCCAAGACACCCTGACTAATGGACTTTACAACGCCATTTCAGCTGGTGTGCCAAAGGGTAATGCTTTGGAGTTCCTCCAGGTAGCATCACAGGCGGCCATTGCTGGAACCACAGATGTAAACACAGCGGTTGATGGTCTATCTACAGTGGTCAACGCCTTTGGTCTGAGCGCTAAGGATGCCCAAAGAGTTGCTGATTCAATGTTCACGGCGGTCAAGGGTGGAAAAACTACATTTGCTGAGCTGTCATCCTCCATGTCAAATGTTGCCCCAGCGGCGGCGGCGGCTGGAGTTGGCTTTGAGGAAATCAACGCCGCAATAGCCACGCTAACCGTGGGCGGAACTGATACCTCAGTGGCAACCAACCAGCTCAAGGCCGCACTGGTTGGACTCCAAAGACCATCCAAGGAAATGGATGCTATCTTCCAAGCCCTTGGCTTTGACAGCGCTCAGCTTGCCATTGAATCAGAGGGGCTTGGCTTTGCTCTAGGTGCGGTCAGTGATTTTGCTGACGGCAATAACGGAAAGATGATTGAGCTACTTGGCTCAGTCGAGGCAGTTTCAGCGGTTCAGGTATTGGCTGGCACTGGCGCTGAAAAATTTGCCTCAGAGCTTGCCGCTCAGGGTGAGGCCGCTGGTTCAACAGCCGCCGCATTTGAGGAAATTGATGCGACCCGTAGCGCTGAAAGAAACAAGGTTGCTTTTGACAATCTAGCGCTGACACTAGGCACAGTTCTTTTGCCTATCGCCGTGGGTTTCACTGACTTTTTGACCACTACATTTGTCCCCTTTTTAGAGGACACACTGGTCCCAGCTTTCAAGGGTGTCAGTGACTTCATCATGGATACTTTGGTCCCAGCCTTTAGTGGCTTTTTTGGGTTTATCGCTGACAACATTCCCACAATCGCAACTTTTATTGGGGTGCTGGGGTTGCTACTTGTAGCCTTTAACTTGCAAACCATAGCGGTAAAAATTGCCACTACGGTCACCACCTTGATGAGCATTGCCCAGGGTGTACTGAATGCGGTTATGAACCTCAATGTGTTCACCCTAGTTGCCCTTGCCGTGGCCGCACTAATAGCTGGCATTGTTTACCTAGCCACACAGACGACATTCTTCCAGGACATCTGGGGCGCAATGACAGCCTTTGTCAGCCAGGCTTGGGAAGGTTTCAGCGCCGTATTCATCGCAGTCATGGAGGGCATTAGAGATTTCTTTGTCACTATCGGTAAAAACCTAAGTGAGAGCTGGGAAAAGACCACTGGCTTTTTAGGTAAGCTCTGGAAAAGTTTTATTGGGTTCATCACAGGAATCTGGGACGGGTTCAAAGAGGGGTTTGATAAAGCTGTCAATGGTTTCCAGTCAATTTTTGAAACCGTGTTTGGTGCCATTGGTAATTTCTTTGGTGGAGTAATCAACGGTTACATCAACGCATTTGAAAGCTTTTTCAACTTTGTGATTGATGGGGCTAACGGCCTAATCAGTGCACTTAACAGAATCCAAATAAACATCCCAGCCACGCCATTTAGTGACGGGTTTAGTATTGGGGTAAATCTCCCAAGACTTCCAAGGCTTTCAATTCCAAGAGTTGCCCTGGCTGAGGGTGGCTTTGTCAACAAGCCAACCAACGCACTGATTGGAGAGGCTGGCCCAGAGGTAGTCATGCCACTTGACAGGTTTGAAAGTATGATGGGACTAGACCAGGGTGGAGGCAAGTCAGTGAATTACTACGCCGCACCTAACCAGTCCATAGATTCAGAGCAAGAATTATTCCAGGCAATGCGTAGAGCAAAGGTGGTGGCAGGTTGGTAAGCGTCAACTATTCCCTAATTGGGGCAAACGGTGACAGCATAACTTTTGATTATTCAACCTATGTGCTCAACCAGGATTTTATGGGTTTCAACATCCCGCCCGCAGAGGTCAGGATTGAAAACTCAGCTGGTGATGGTGGCGTTTTTCGACATGTCAAAAGGGGCGTTAGAAACCTTGACCTACCAATTACAATCCTTGGAACTGACAGGGCTGATGTTCAGGCTAAGCTTAGGCGCTTAGGCAAGCTAACCCAGAACAACTCTGGTTCACTAACCCTGAGAGCTAACTATTCAGACGGTGACTCACTTGACCTAAAGACTTATTACACAGGTGGAGCTGAGGGGCAATGGGGCAGTGATGCTGGGCTTGTCTGGGCAAGGTGGACACTTTCACTTTCCGCACCTCAGCCCTATTGGCAGAGCACAACGGTGGAACAGTTTACCGTTACCCGTGGGGCCACAGGCCGTGGTCTATTGCCTCAGCTTTCCAAGCTTAGAGTCTCTAGTTCTCAGGCCCTTGGTGCCATCCTTATCAACAACACAGGTGATGTGCCAATGTACCCCACCTACAAAGTGCTGGGACCGATTGATGATTTGTTGGTGCGTAGTGGCTCAGGCGAGGCGTTCAGTTTCAATGCTGACCTTGCCGCTGGTGAGGTCATCTACATCAACACAGAGACAGGTGAAGTCTATGATGAAGATGATGTCAACCGCTATGACATCCTAAATGCCGCACCAAAGCTGTTTAGGATTCCAGTTGGGGAGAGCACTGTTTTCATTGAGGGCATAAATGTTGATGACAATACCCAGGTTGATTTGTTTTATTCACTGAGGTTTGAGGTGGTCCACTAAATGCAAGTTGAGGAACTAATCATTGAGGTTAGAAACCCAGCCAATGTTAGAGTGGGACAGTTTCGCCCTGGCGATTTAGTGGGGGCCAAGTTCATTCTAAGGTTCAACAATGTTGGAACATGGGAAATGCGCTTGCCACAGGGTCACAGGCTTAGCGAATTATTGCGCCTAGCTGGGTATGGAATAATTGTCACTGGTCCTGATGGGACTGTGATTTTTTCAGGCCCAACCTTAGCGGCGGCGCTAGAGCAAACACCCCTAAACATTGACGGTGACTGGACAATCACAGGCGCTAGTGATGACATCATCCTGGGGGAGCGGTTGGCTTACCCCACCCCCTCAACCGCTGATGTGACAGCACAGACGGATTCACATGATGTGCGCTCAGGTGCCGCTGAAACCGTAATCAAGGCTTATGTGTCAGCCAACATTGGTCCGACAGCACCAGCGGCTAGAAAAATAACTGGACTAACAATCCAGACTGACAGCGCACTTGGGGAAACGGTTTCAGCAAACGCCCGTTTTCAGACCTTACAACAAACAGCCTATGGGCTGGCTCAGACTGGCGGCGTAGGTTATGCCATAGAGCAACTAGGCACAGGCTTAGAGTTTCAGGTTTATGTTCCAACTGACAAAACAGCCACCATCAGAATGGACATGGACAACAACAAGCTTTCCAGGGCTAACTATGCCTACTCATCCGCAAAGCTAACCAGGGCAATTATCGGTGGCAGTGGTGAGGCAGAGGCTAGGGAATTTCTTGAGGTAACCACCACAGCATCTGAGGCCGCAGAAACAGAATGGTCCCGCAGGATTGAGGTCTTTTCAGACAGCCGCAATTCAGAGAACACAGGACAGCTGACCCAATCGGGTGAGGAACTTTTGGTTGATGACGGCAAGACCATTGTGCAAATGTCTGTTACACCGTCAGATGATTTCAGTATGCGGTTTGGGCGTGATTGGTACCTGGGCGATAAGGTCACGGTGGTCATCAATGACCTAGAGGCAAGTGCCGTGGTGACAGAGGTTGGCATTTCAATTTCAGCTGACGGTGTGCGCCTTGGGGCAACCGTTGGCACACCAGTTGGCATTGAGTATGAAGCAAGAGTGCTGGCCAAGACCCAGCAACTGGACCAAAGAATTTCAAACCTAGAGCGACAATAACCCCCTGACCAATCCCAAAGGGAATCAAGACAGATAGGAAATCATAAATGGCTCAGACATCATGGCCCTTTGAAAACATAGACACATCAGAGACTCAATACTCTCTTTTGTTTCGCAATGTTGGCGAGGGCGTAATTTCAGGCAAACAACTATTGCTTGACACTATTGCTGATGGCTCAGGGATGACGGTGAGCACCAAGACTGGTGATGCGCTAATCCGTGGCCACTACTACACCTCAACCACCAGTGTCACCTTGACCATTGCGGCGGCTCATGCCACCCTCCCAAGGATTGACAGGGTGGTCCTAAAGCTAGACCCCACAGCAAACTCCACAACTTTGGTGGTCCTAGAGGGCGTGCCAGATGCATCCCCAGCTCCCCTAGCTTTGACTCAAACTGATGGTGACATTTATGAGTTCCCATTGGCCTTGGTTGCCGTGGGTGCTGGCGTGACCGTAATTTCAGACGCTAACCTGACGGACCAACGGGTCATTCTTGCCTCAACGGCAACATTGCAAGTTGACCTAGCGGCACTGGAGGCTGATGTTGCAACCAATACCTCGGACATTGCAACCAATACAACTGACATTGCCGATAATGCCAGCGCAATAGCCAACCCATTAGCAAGCTTTATCACAGACGCAACAACCGCTAGAACGATTACGGCGGCGGCAGACTCAGGCAAAACCATCCAATTCACTAGCGGTTCGGCAACTGTCGTTACCGTAAACGCCAGCACGGATTTAGTAGCTGGTGCAAGGGTGGACATAATCGCAGACGGCGCAGGTGAACTGACTGTGACCGCTGACGGTGCAACAATCAAGGCGGCAGAAATTTCCACAACCTCTGGGAGTTTTACAATAGGAACTCAGTATTCAGCCGCTACACTTCTATGTGTGGCAACAGATGAATACCGACTAATCGGAAATGTGAGTGCCGTATGAGTTTGATGTTATTAGGGATACTGAACTCCCAAGCGGCAGGTGGTGGCGGTAGTGCCTACGACCTACTAGAAACAACAACGCTAACAAGCTCCGCTTCAAGCGTTACATTCTCAGGGCTAGGTGCATACTCGGACTATGCTCACTTGCAGATTCGGGCTGTAACTAAGGGCGCTGCGAACAACTTCGGAAACAGCCAAATAGGAATTACTTTCAACGGCGATACCTCTGGTTATTCTCGCCACACACTTCAAGGTGATGGCAGTTCAGTCAGTTCTTCGGGGACAGCTAACAGCAATCGGGTAGACGTTTCAGATGCGACAGCAGAATCAAATAGTTCTTATGCAGGGGTATTTGGTGCTTCGATTGTAGACATTTTGGACTTTAGCAATACATCCAAGTACACCACTGTTAGGGCTTTATCTGGAAGCATTATGCAGAACAAGGCTATAACTATGAACTCTGGTGCTTGGCTTGACCTAGCTGCTGTAACTTCAATAAATCTAGAAGCTGGTAATGGCGATTTTGTTTCAGGCTGTCGCTTCTCAATCTTCGGTCTGAAAGGCAACTAATGGCTACTCCAACATACGACCTACTAGCAAGTACCACGCTAACTACAAGCGCCTCAAGCGTGACATTCAGTTCTATAGACCAGAGCTATGGGGATTTGATTTTGGTGACCTGTGCTAAGGCGCTAAATACAGATGATTCGTGGCTTGCTTTCAATGGAGACCAAAGTGCTGGAGTTTGGAGCAGGGTAAGAATGATTGGTGACGGAAGCACAACAGCTACGGCCTCATTCTCTGCTCAGCCTGTAGGTTATGTGCTTAGAGATACAACTGAGTTCAGCGTAAACATTGCCCACATAAACGATTATTCAGCAACAGATAAACATAAAACAGTTTTATCACGAACCAATACTGCCAATACAGATGTTAGGGCGTACGCAAGCAGGTGGGGGAACACCGCAGCAATCACTTCTATCAAACTTGACCATGATGGTTCTGATTACCAAGTCGGCTCAACATTCAACTTATACGGGGTAGCCAAATGACAATGACACTAATAGAAACAATCACAGTCGGGTCAGGTGGAGCGGCTTCTATCGAGTTCACAGGGATAGCAAACGACTTGGGGCAAGATTTACAGGTTGTTCTTAGCGCAAGAGGCTCGGGCGGAACGCAAGCAGCGGTCACTTTCAACAGCGATACGGGTTCAAACTACAGCTATGTGAGACTTAGGGGTAGTGGTTCAAGCGTTCTAAGTCAGTCTGGAACTACTACTTCAATCGAGGCTGGTGGGGTAGTCCCGACAAGTTACACAGCCGATACTTTCAGTAGCTGTTCTTTTTACGTTTCTAACTACGCAGCTACAGCCGCTAAGTCAATTTCGATTGAAACAACAACGGAAAACAACGACACTTCCTCATTCATATTTATGCAAGCCGCAGGTTACAGCCAGACAGCCGCAATTAGCTCGATAAAACTAGCAAACAGTTCTTTTGTAGAACACACCACCGCTTCCCTTTACGCAATCAGTTAGGAAATCATGTCAGAAACCCCAGTAAAAGTAGTAGTAGACCTAAGCAAGCCAAAGGGTCAGCGAGAGTCAATCATCGAGCTAACTCAGGCAGAGATAGACGAGCGTGAAGTAATGGCAACCGAAGCCGAAGCACAACGCTTGGTAGACGAGCAAGCCAAGGCAGATGCCGAAGCAACTCGCCAGTCAGGACTAGACAAACTAATCGCTCTCGGGCTAACCGAAGCCGAAGCCCTAGCCCTAGTGGGTGCATAATGCCAGTAGTCTCAACAGGCGTATCAGTAGGCACGGTAATAACCGCAGTATCAGCGGCAACGGTCGGCGTTTTTGACTATGACAGGTATGTCTATCTACAGTCAGGAACAGAGGGCGCTTTGACTTATGTTGGCGGCGCTAATGTATCGGCGGCTAACGGGATACTTCTAAGCGAAACCAATAACTCGGTGTTTCAGGCCAAGGCAGATGATGTCATTTATGCAATCTCTGACACTGGCGGCGCTGTAGTCAAGGCACTAGAAGTCAAGTAATGGAAGCCCCAGAGCCTCATGCTAGGGTCACGCTCCAAATGCTTTACGGAAAGCAACTGGAAAATGAACGCCTACTAATCCAACTCACAGCCAAACTTGGCTACTTGGACACTGTTCCTGAGAGGGTTGCCCAGCTAGAAATTCAGCAAGCCAAATCAGCTTGGGTTGAAAAGATAGCATGGGCCGCTCTGGTTGGTGCTGTGCTAGGTATTGTCAACCAACTGACGGGAACACTATGAACAAATACAAGCCAAAGAAACGAAAAGGCTAATGGCTAAAAAGAAAAACACGCTCAATGCTGAGCTTCGGGATTGGGACTTTGTGCCAGCTGATGAATTTTTGCCGCCGCAAAAAGCACTCACCCACATCATGGCTGAGCGTGAAAACATTCTGACCGTTGCCCAGCTACACCTCCCAGATGGGATGACTAGGCATGAATACGCCCTCCAGCTGATGAAGCTCAACACTTCATTTGAAGTGGGCAGGACCATCAACCTTGTCTAGGTGGCAGCACCCGTTTCCTGAGAGCACTATCACCAGCCACTTTGGCGTGACCGTCAGGCGCACTAACCCGCACAGGGGAACTGACTACGCACCTGGAGCTAATGCGCTCATTCCAGCCGTCACTGACGGTGAGTGTGTGGCTGTCCAGTGGTCTGATGTTCTTGGCTGGGTGATGATTCAGGCGGCATCAACTGGGATTCATTACATTGGTTATTGTCACCTGTCTTGCAACGCTCACGGCATAAATTGTCAAGGGCCCTCAAAGCACACTGATGGCTCAACTTGTATGGTCAGACTGGCCCCAGGTCACATGCTAAAAAAGGGTGACCCAGCTGGGCGAATCGGGAACACAGGTTCGGCAAGCCGTGGCGCACATTTGCACATTACGCTGAGCACATCCCTCAAGGGTGTGTTTTATGGCAAGGTGTACGACATAGCAAAGTTCATCAACAAACAGCTGAAAAAGAAACCAGAGGTGTGTAAGTGTTGCAAAAGGCCACTCTAAAAAAGCTAGGATTGACAGCCATTGATGGCATGTTTTTTCTAGGTGGCGAGGTCAAGACCGAAACCGATAACTGGAAGTTCAGACGGCGGCTAATTTACGGCGCTTACAGGCTGGCAGTTGCAATCATTCTGTTTGGGGCCCTGACCTTTTTCTGGGACACAGGCGTGAGTAATAATCTGGTTACTGGTGGCATAGCTTTGCTGACAATAATTGTGACCGCCTACACAGCCTCAGCAACCTTTGAGGACATCAAGAGAAATAACAGACAGGACCTGGAACCATGAAGATTTTTACCTTAGAATTTTGGAGCTACGCTGGCGAGAGAGCAATCAAGACATTCAGCCAGGCGGCCATTGCGGCCCTTGGAGCTGGAAGTGTTGGCCTATTTAGCATTGACTACGCTGGACTGATTAGCGTGTCAGCTGGAGCCGCTCTGCTATCCATCCTGACCTCCATTGTGGCCAAGTCTAAAGCTTGAAAAAGTAGTCAAACGGATTGACTAGGAATCACTAGTCACACCCCAATAAAAAAGACCCTCAGCTAATTGCTGGGGGTCTTTTTTTTGTGCCTAAATTATTCTTTCCTTTTCAACTTGAGCCGCTCTCTGTGCGTTAGCCCACCCCAGAGCCCGTGGGCCTCATTGTTGGCAATGGCATACTCAAGGCAAAGCGCCTGGACAGGACACCTATTGCAAAGTTTCCTGGCCACGGTGTAGCTGGGTCCCATCCCTGGAATCTCAGTTGGAAACCATGCATCAGGGTCGCTGTCACGGCACCCAGGGATAACCTTAGATTCCTCAATCGTTTCATTTAGTTTGTTCCAAAGGTCCCTGGCCTCACGGGTCTCAAACATTCCAGCACCCTGGGCACATCTGGTGCTCTGAGCGACTGATGCTCCAGCCGTATTTCCAGCCAAGCTTCATCACCTCTGACATGCTCATTGGGATTTGGGTGGTTTGCTCTGTGAACATTGTTTGACATTTAGAACAGTTCATGTCCCAGATGCCCACATCATTTAGTTTTATCAATGTCTTACCTTTCGTGTATGGTAAAATCATTACACATGGAAAGGACAACATGCAAATCCAAACAGCAAAACACCTGGGAACTTTTGACAGCTCCCAGCCTGAGTGGCATGAACTACGAAAGGGCAAGGTGGGAGGTTCCCTGGTTGGCACCATAGCGGGGCTAAACAAATGGGAGTCACCCTATACAGCTTGGGCCAAATTCTCTGGACACATTTCTGACCAAATACCAGACAGCCCACCAATGGAATGGGGCCGCAGACTTGAGGGCGTGGTGCTGGACAAGTTCGCAGATGAACACCCAGAACTAACCATCCAGCGAGATGTTGGGACCTGGCAAAGCCTTGAGCACTCATTCCAGATTGCCAATGTTGACGGGCTGGCACAGGAGACTGACGGCACCCTGAGCGTGGTGGAAATCAAGACCGCAAAATACCCAGATGATTGGGCTGATGGTGTGCCTGATTATTACCTCACCCAGGTCCAGTGGTACATGAGCACCCTCGGTCTGAAAAAGGCTTATGTGGCTGTCCTCATTGGCGGGTCTGACTATCGTGAGTTTGAGGTCAAGGCTGATGTGTTTCAGCAATCCGCAGACATGATGATGGTGGAGCAATTCCTAGAGTGTGTTGATGAAAACACAGCACCAGATTGGGATGGTTCAACCAGCACCTACGAAAGCGTTAGGCGGATGAACCCAAACATTCAGGATTCACAGGTTGAGTTAGGTGATGTTGGTGTTGCTCTGGCCACCGCACTGGAGTCAGAATCTAAGGCCAAAGCTGTGGCGCTTGCACTCAAGAGTGAGGTTATTGATACTATGGGAAATGCAAAGCGTGGAATGGTCAACGGCCAGCACATGTTTAGTCGGCAATCCAGAGGGTCTGGAACGCCGTTTTTAGTGACTAAGAAAGGGAACTAATGAACCCCCAAGAACTAACTATTGGTGACTTGGTTGATTTGACAATCAAGCGCCCGAATAATGAGAACACTTACATTGTGGGAGAGGTCCAAGGTGTCAGGTCCGATTACTTTATGCCTGACCAGGTGGCAATCCTGGTTGGCGGCATAGACATTTGGCTCACCATAACGGACCAGATTGAAGTGAGGTTGGCTGATGTCTGATTACAAGGGACCGCTGGACTACATAGATGTTGCCAGCCGCATTGTTGAGTTTCGTGAAAAGTTCCCAGACGGAAATCTGGGCCAGGTGAGCCTAGAGTTTCTATCTGACTTTGGTGGCAAGGATTGGGTGGTTTACACAGCCGCCGCATACCGCTCACCTGAGGACACGAACCCTGGCATTGGAACAGCCTGGGAGCCCGTACCAGGGCCAACCAGATTCACTAGGGACTCAGAGGTCCAGAACGCTGAGACAGCCGCCTGGGGCAGGGCCATGGTTGCGGCGCTTGCCGTAGACACAAAAAAGGGCGTGGCATCCTCTGAGGAAATCCGAAACCGACAACCAGAAACCCGTGACTGGTTAGCAGAGGCAACCAAAGCTGAAACAGTTGAGGTGTTGCGTGATATTTTCAATCAGGCCAGACAGGCCAAAGCACCCAAGGAAACACTGACAGCAATGACGGCTTTAGCGGATGCATTTACTGAGTAGGAACATACTGGTGGCCGCAATCAATGAAAAGAGAGAGCTGGTC
>ENA-OSJC01001945-OSJC01001945.1-marine-metagenome-genome-assembly--contig:-NODE-1945-length-16138-cov-16.534151_pt1 | contig 16138 bp, 12 predicted proteins | sample MGYA00237885_ERZ534234 | MGnify/ENA primary metagenome ERZ534234 (study PRJEB26413, sample SAMN06343907) | marine metagenome | isolation source: coastal waters | place: Atlantic Ocean: West Antarctic... | reverse complement strand
AACTAAACTAAATACTTTATCTGAAAATAATAAAGAGCAGATGGATACTCTAACTGAATCTGCTGTTAAAAATGCAGGTGCATCTCAAGAAGATGCAGATCTGATTGCACAAGTGGTAGCTGAAGTAAGTGATGAGATGGCAAACAAGCTTATTAGTGAAGTTACTAAAAATTCAACTGAAGAAAACCAGTCTTTATCTGCAAAAGTTTTAAAATCTATAGTGGAATCAAATCCTGATAAAATGGAAACTTTAAGTGATGAAAACAAAGATAATATGATCACACAAACTATTCTAGCAGCCAAAAATCAATCAGAGGGTACATCAACAGACGATATAGATTTAACCAACACAATAGCAGAAATTATTTCAAGTTCTGGATCAGAAATAACATCAAAAGTTTTAGAAGAATTAAGTAATTCATCACAAGGTAGTGATTCAAAATTATCACTACAAGTGGTAAATAATTTAACAAAACAGGAAAATTATGAGGAAAAAATGGAAATACTTGAGGTCAATTCTCCCACAATTGGAAATAGTATCTCAAAACTAGTTGAAGATGCTGTAAAAAATGCAACTTCTGAAGAAGATTTAGAATTGATTACAAGTATTGTTGAAAAGAGCAAAGGAACAATAGGGGATAAAATAATAAATAGTGCTAATAAAAATGAAGAAAGTAAGAAAAAAATTACTAATATCATTATAAAAGTAGTGGAAAAAAATCCTGAAAAAGCTTTAGAAATAATCAACAAGAATAAAGATACCAATACAATTACAAAAATTATAAAAAATAAAATAGAAAATGGTGAAGCTGTAAAAACTGATGATTTTATAGATGTTTTTGAAAAAAATGTTTCACCAAATTAATTATGCAATTATCAAAAAATAAAAAATATCAGTATTTATTTTTTATCATATTTTCAATTAACTTAATATTTAATGGTGGTAACTCTAATTTATTAATTCAAATAAATTTTATACTACTGGGTTTGCTATTTTTTTTCTGTCAAAGAGATAAAAATTATAATTTACATTTTAAAAATTTTTATAATAAAAATAAAATATCAATTTCATTTTATTTATTATTTTTACTTTATTTATTTTTTCAAATATTGCCCTTACCACTTGAATTTCTTAAGTTTTTTTCTCCCGAAAAGTATAAATATATTATAAATCTTAAAACAGACAGTTCTTATTCTACGATTGCTTTATCTCCATCAAATTCATATTTTCAAATATTACATTTCATTTCATTGATTATTTTAGTTTTTATTTTAAAAATGACTTTTTATACCAATAGACATAAAAATAGGTTTTATTTATTTCTATCTTTGCTGGGTTTTGTCGCATCATTATTTGGTGTTATTGTTTATCTTAGTGGTAATCCAGATTTTTTCGTCTTTAAGAATTCATATTATGAAAATGTTGCTACAGGGTTTTTTTTTAACAGAACAGTCTTTGCTGTTTTTCTGGTATTTACTTTAATTGCTAGTTTAGAATTAATTAAGAATATTGAAATACAAAAATTAAATAAAAAAAAAGACAACTTTTTTTTTAAAATATATGTAAGATTGTTTATAATTTTTATTACAATAGGAATAGTTAGTAGTTTTTCACGAATTGGTAATTTTTTACTTTTAATAACAGTTCTATTTTATTTTATAAATGAATTCTTTTATTCAAAAAATAAAATTAAATCATTTAGAAATATTATTTTATTAATTATTTTTTTTGATATTTTTATATTGGGTTTTTATTTTGGATCAGTTGAATTAATTGATCGATTTTCCTTATTAAAAGAGGAATTTTCACAAATTCTGTCTATTAATATCAATTTAAGTAGAGCTCAAATTTTTAAGTTTGCTCTAAATCAGTCTTATAATTTTTTTTTATTTGGTTATGGTCCTGGTAGTTTTGAGATTTTATTTCAATTAAATTTTAAAAATTCTGGAAGTTATTATGCAAATCATGCTCATTCTGATATTATTGAATTTTTTGGCGAATTTGGTCTAATGGGTATAACTTTAGCAATTATTTCCATTTTCAAATTATTTTATAATAAAATATTTTATAATTTTAATAATTGTTTATTAATTAGCTGTCTAATTATAATTTTAATGTTTGATTTTTCACTGCACATTCCAATTATACAATTTTTATTTATAATCTATTTTTCACTAAATAATATAAAGCAATAAATTATGGCTCTTTGTATGTTTGCAGTCCATTATTGATAATTGGGTTATAAGATTTAAATAAATCTGTTTGAGGTAATAATAAACTTATTGTCCTATTCCATTTTACAATTTCAGCAGGTGGAACAAATATTATATCATTTGCCTGCAGTTTAAATTTTCTTCCAACGATAAGATTAACAGGGTTTCTTATATCCAATTGAAAAACATCAACCTCTAAAAATGAGTTATATTTTTCTCTAATTACGAAAACTTTTTTAGCATTTGCTGTAATTTGATTTAAACCACTAGTTGAAATAAGTTCAGTTAATGAATAATCCAAGTTAGGGAAATATATTCCTGGTTTAGTTAGCTCCCCAAATACATGAATTGCATCAGAATTTCTGTCTATAAAAATAACATCATCTTTTTTTAGATAAAAATTCTCTTTTTCATCTGTGCTCTTAAAAGTGTTGTCTAAATTTATCTTATAAACTTGATTATCACGTCTTAAAATACCTTTAGTCCCATAAAGCTTGTCAGCAGCACTAGGGTTAAAGTTTGCTTGAATTGCTGCCTCAATTAATCTGATTGGTTTTTGATCTAAATTGATTGTTATTTGATTTCTAACAGCTCCAACTATATAGACCTTACTACTATTAAATTCGGTAACATCTATTTGAAGATCAGGGTTTTTATAAAAGTTATCTATTATCTGCATTAAAATATTTTGTGCTTCGTTTATTGTGAGATCACCTATTTTTACTCTACCTACAAATGGTAGATCAACCATGCCGTCTTGATCAATTAAATATATTCCATCAAGGTCGTCAGTATCAGTTAGATTTAATGAGATAGAATCTGCTGAGCCCAAAATATATTCATATCTATATTCGTAAATATTAGAAAATTTATTAATTTTATTATTAATTTCTTGAATTTGATTTTTATTAAATTTTTTAATTTCTTCTTCTGATAAAGAGTTTAAATTTACTATATTAATCCCTACATCATCGATGGAGTATTTACTCACAGGTTTTTTAATATTAGATTCTTTAGAAGTGGGATTTTTATTTATACCTGGTAAAGTTACACAGCTATTTAAAATAAATAATATAAAAATAGTAGTTATAAATTTTTTTTTAAAACAAATCATAGTATGTAACTACTACATCAAAGTTTAGATGTAGCAAAGTTAATGAAAAGATACTTAAATGATCTTTTTTATAGTGTTTTTTAAAGCATGCTTTCGTATTTATTGAATTTTTGATATAAGAAAAATAAAATTTACATGAAATGATTGATAGAATTAACTCAATATTAGAAATATTCGATGTAGGGGACTTAAAGTTTATCTATCTAATTGTTAAAAAAAATTTAAAGAATTTATTATTACTATCTTTAATAATATCGCTATTAATTCTTTTAATCTCACTAAATCAGCAGAAAAAATTTTTAAGTAAGGCCATAATAGTAATTGAACCCGAAGATAGTAAAATTGTAAATATCGAAGAGGCTTACTCCGTTGAGACACGTGGTAATAGAATAAATAATCAGATGGCAATTTTAAAGAGCGATGAAGTTTTAGAATATATTATTAAAGATAAAAAAAACTCAATGCAATTTAAAAATCTTTACTCTCAAAATATACCTAATTTTTTTCAGAGAATATTAACCAAAGAAAAAAAAATTGATGATGAATTCATAAAATCAAATTTAACAAATAGTTTTAGGGTGAAAAATGTTCCAAGAAGTGATGTTTTAGAATTATCTTTTATTTCTCAAAATCCTAAAATTTCACAGCTAGCTTTGTTATCAATTATTGAATCTTATCAGAGATATGAAATTGATAGTAAAATCAAAATTACAACTTATGCTAATCAAAAAATTACTGAAAGATTGAAAGATCTTGTTATTCAAATTGATGTTGCTCAAAAAAAATTATCAAAATATAAAAAAGAAAATAATCTTGTTGATACCGGTAATGTAAAGGAGTTAAAGATTAAAGAAATTCAGTCAATATCAGATAAAATAATTGAAGCCAAACAAAAATATCAGCAACAACAAAATGATTTACTATCTGTTAAAATAGCAGAAGGTGATGCAGATGCACTATTAGCCATCGAAGATTTAAGATCTAGAGCAGAAATTTCTAACATAAAAAATACCTTAAATGCTAATGAAAGTAGCATAGAATCTTTAAGATTAATATATACTGACGAACACCCAAAAATTATTCAGGCACAAGAACAAAATAAAAGTTTAAAAAATCAATTAAATAATATTTTGGATGAAAATATTCAGCAAAAAGTATTTGAACTTAGTAATCTTAATAATTTTATAAGATCATCTGACGAAGAACTTCAAAAAGTAACTGATCAGTTAAGAATTTTAGAAGATAAAGAATCTGGAATGCTAAAGTATTCAAGAGAACTTGAGAGTAGTAGAAAATTATATGAAACTTTTCTTCAAAGAGTTAAAGAAACTAATGAAGCACAAAACCTTCAAGTATCAAAATTAAAGACAATTGAAAGCCCCAACTTACCGTCAAAACATTTTTACCCAAAACCTAAAAAAAATTTTATTATAGCGTTTATATTATCTTTTTTGGGAATTTTTGGATTGTTGTACTTTAGGGAAATGAATTCATCAATTATAAAAAGCCCCGAAGCAATAGACTCATTAAATATTCCTCAATTAGGAGTGCTTCCACGCGTTGACAAACTTAAGAGAGGTTTTCATATTTTACAAATGTTTATTGAAGACGGTTCATCTAGTTTTTCTGAGGCAATTAGATCTTCAAGAGCAATTATTGAGTCAAAATTTGAAAAAAATAGAAGCTATATGACAACATCATCAAATCCATCAGAAGGAAAAACAACGTATGCTTTCAACCTCTCCTTATCTTTAGAAAAAGCAAATAAAGTATTGTTCATTGAAGCAGATATAAGAAGACCGTCAGTTCTAAATGGATTCTATCAATTTGATAAAGAGATACTTGGTCTGGGTGAAATTATATCTGGTTTTGCCCAATTAGATGAGGTTATTTTTAAGGTCCCTGGAACCGATTTAGACATAATTACATCTGGTGAAAAAAGATTTGATATGTCTGATATTGTTAACAAAGAGCAGATTAAAAAATTTTTAGATATATTAAAATTAAAGTATGATTATGTAATCATTGACTCACCACCTGTTCAACCAGTCTCGGATACACTAATTCTAGCACAAGCTGTTGATTATAATCTTTTTGTTATCAGATCAGAAGAAACCAAAACAGCATCATTTATGTCATCAATTAAAAAAATTCAAAATGTAGGTGTAAAAATAGATGGAATAATTATCAATGACTTAGATACCTCAAAAGACAGTTATTATAGTTATTATTACAACTATACAGCTGATTACTATAATAAAAATTAGATGTTTAGACTAGAAAAAGTATTTCAAAATGACGACAAAGGTTTCATACTATTAACTAACGTTTTAAAGACATTAGTTATTTTTTGCACAATATATGTATATTCAATTTTAGAAATTCGTACAATTTATCAATTATTTGAATTTGACATTTTTATACGTTCTACATATTTTGAATATGGAATTTTTTCCCCAATTCTTTTTTTGATAATTACCTCATTACCAAATAAATTATTTTATAAATCAAGCTTTATGTCATTTTTAAAAGATGACATTTTAAGCATTTTTTTTTCTAATATTTTAATATTAAGTTTTTTTTATATTTTAGATGTTAATTTAAATACAGATAAATTTTTATTATATTTAATTATATTTTTGTTAAGTATTTTGTCAGTTACAAAATTATATATAAATCACATTTATAATTCATTAATAAAAAAAAATATTATTCAAAAAAATATTATGTTGGTTGGAAAATACCATGAGATACAAAAAGTTCTAAAAGAAAATTTTCACAAAATAAATATTTTTAAATGTTGTTTAATGATAGATTCTAAAAATGATGATAGGTTCAGTAGTAGTGAGTTTAAAATGCCGATTTTCAATACGAATGATGATATAAGGTCAATTTTAGAATATCATGCTTTAGGGCAAATTTGGATTCTTAATGGAGAAGAAAATGATAAAAAATATATATTTAATAAAATTATACAATTTTCAGTGGATACGCTTAATTTAAGCTTAAATAAAACTTTAGATTTAAAAGAAGATAAAATTCTAGGTAATAAATTTCATTATGAATTCTACGCAAAATCAAGATTTTTTGGAATAAATCTATTTATAAAAATTTTATTAGATAAAGTATTGTCAATTTTGTTTATGCTTCTATCTTTGCCAATAATCTTAATCTCATCTATTTTAATTTTTATAGAAGATGGATCTCCTATAATGTTTACGCAATATAGAACAGGTTGGGATGGAAGAAGATTTAAGGTGTATAAATTAAGGTCTTTGTATTTTAATAAATATGACCCAACAACGCAAGTTACAGAAAATGATAAGCGAAAACTTAGAGTGGGAAAGTTTATTAGAAAATTTAGTATAGATGAAATTCCTCAACTATATAATATTTTGAAAGGTGAAATGTCGTTAGTTGGACCTCGACCACATCCTGTTACACTTGATTTAAATTATTCTAATATTTATAAACCCTTTTTAACAAGGTATAGATGTAATCCTGGTCTTACGGGATGGGCTCAAATTAATGGATTAAGAGGTGAAACCAAAGATCCAAAATTAATGAAGAAAAGAATGGATTATGATCTTTGGTATTTAAAAAATTGGACATTATATTTGGATATTTTGATAATTATAAAAACTTTTTATTCAGTATTTAGGTACAAAGGTGATTAAGCAATATATTTAAAAAATAATTAAATTTTTTTAAATATAATTTTAATTTTACATAATTTTACTATCAATAAATTTTTTAAATTTAATTCTAAAATTTTTTCTTGAAAATTTTAATGAATTATTTTTAGAATTAATAGGTTTAAAATAATTCAAATTTTTTTCAAATAATCTTATACTTTTGATAATAGAATTTGGTGTTTGTTTTCTAAAAAAAATACCAGTTGCATTTTTTTTAGGATAATTAACAACAGTATCTAAAGCACCACCTTTTCCATACGCTATAACAGGAGTGCCACATGATTGCGCTTCAACAGGAACGATACCAAAATCTTCTAATGGAGCAAAAATAAAACATTTAGACTCCTGCATATTCTTAATTAATTCTTTTTGGTCTGCCCATCCAGTAACTTTAATATTTGAATTTGCCAAATTCTTATACTCTTTTAACTTTGGGCCATCTCCAATTACATGTAAAGTTTGTTGAGGCAATTTATTAAATGCTTTTATTATAATATCAATTTTTTTATATGGCACCAATCGTGAGGCAGTTAAATAAAAATTCTTTTTATATTTTTTTAAAATAAATTTATCAGTATCTACAGGAGGATGTATGACCGTTGAAGTCCTGTTATAAATTTTTTTAATTCTTTTTTTAAGATATTCTGAATTAGCAATAAAATGATCTACATTTTTATTTGAATTAATATCCCAAGTTTTAATCATATTTAGGATAACTTTTAGTAAATTTTTCAAAAAAAAATTTTTAATACCATAATAATCCTTAATATATTCATCCATCATTACATGCGCATATCTCACAGGTGTATGACAATAAGAGATATGAATTTGTTTTTTATTTTTTATAATATTCTTAGCAAAAGAGTGAGAATTAGAAATAATTATATCGTATTTATTAAAATCTAATAATTTTAAAGCTAATGGCATTAAGACAAAATAAAATCTAAATATTTTTTTTGCAAAAGGTAGATATTGAATAAAAGAGTATTTTATTTTGTGATTTTTTAAAAATTTACGATCCTTTTTTTTCATGAAATCTGCCAATAAAAACAAATCACAATTTGGATAGATTAATAAAAGATCCTCAAGAACTTTTTCTGCACCACCTTTTTTTTCTAACCAATCGTGAATTATTGCTATTTTTTTACTCATTATATTTTTTTACCATACTAGTGATTAACTTAATAAATAATGACGTTGCTATATAGTATCCAATTGGACCAGAACTAAAAACATTCATGATTGGACAGTATAATAAACATAAAGTTAATGCGATAACAGTACATAGCCATAATTCATCGCCTTCATTTAGTTTTTTAAAAGGAATAGCTATAATGAAAAATATAAAAAAAATAAATATTGGAGAAAAAAATTTAAAATCTCTAAAAAATGTTCCTGCAAAAGTTTGGTAAATACCAGACCTGTAATTATCAAATGACCTTGTATCAATAATTGGAGAAATAAAATTAAAAAATTTAATTGGTAACCATAATAAATTTTTACCAAAATCATAATATATAGTGGAGTTTTCAATCATATACATAAATTCATAAGTGCCATGAATTAAATACATATAAATATGAAGTAATGATGTCGTAAAAAAATTTAAATCATATAATTCAGACATATCAATCATAGGACTTATAGTAAAAACATATCCAGAAAAATAAAGGCTATTTAGTAGATCTGAGCCATATCCACCAATCTTGAGATTAAAATAATATCCAGAGAAAAAAATTACTAATATTGGAAAAATTAAAATAACTAACTTGTTCAATCTAAAGTAAAAACTATAAGCTAAAATTTGTATCATAAGCGATGAAATTAGTTGAGCTCTAGAACCACTTATAGAAATCAATATTAAATAAAAAATTAAAAGTAAAATACATATTTTTAAGTATCTTTTGTCATTATGATGGTAATTTTTTTGAAGATATACAGGAATTAAAAAAATACAAAATGTGTTTGTAATAGCCGAAATAATAGAAAAGATAGATGTGCTTGACTCAGTCCATTTAATATAATTACTAGTAATATCATAAGTAAAACCAAGACCCCTTACAACAAACCATTCATAAGTAGTTATTATTATTCCAATGATTGAAATCTTAATTAATATAGATAAGAGTAAATTATATTTTTTTAAAGATAATATATTTCTAACTATAGGTTTTTCTTTAAATGAATTTCCACCAAATTTTAATCCTAGAAATGCTGATAAAAAACAAATTAAAGTAAAAAAATATGTGCTCAGATAATATTTGAAACCTAACTCATAAAAGGGTAAAATTAATAGTGTTAAAATAATTAATGATGAGTATAAAAAAATTTTATGAGGAAAATAAAATAATTTCATTATTTTCTTATAAATGCAAAGTTTAAACTTTCTTTTGTTTTTAAAACATAACTATTTTTTGACAAAATTCTTTTTATTTTTTTTGAATTTTTAAAATTTGGATTTATCTCTACAACAATTACATCTGGTAAAAATTTTTTTTTAATGTTTTTAAATAGATCTATCAAAACTTCATATTCTTGTCCTTCTATATCCATCTTAATTGCAGCTATTTTTTTATTTATTTTATTATTAAACCAACTACTTAAAGTAATAGTTTTTTTAGCTGATTTTCTAATGTTCATCTTTATGAAACTAGATCCTCTATTCTTTAAATTAGGAACAAAAGTATATGAAAATTCATGTCCTGATACTGCTTGATCAATAATTTTTATAAATTTTGATAAGTTATTAATCTTAATATTGTCCTTTATAGTTTTAATTGAAAACGGATCAATTTCAAATGCATAAGATTCTGAAACTTTTTTCAATTCTTTATATATTTTTAAAGCATAAAAACCACTATGAGACCCTAGATCGATAAAAATTCCCTTATGTTTTATATTTTGAATAATAGTTGCTAACATTTTTTTTTCTACTATTCTTGTATATAAAGCTATTCCAGTTTGATGTAATGATTTTGATGGATATAACTTGAAATTTAAATTTTTAATTTTTAAATAAAAGGGTCTTTCTATTTGTCTAAATAATATTAATAAAGGTCTGCATATCACTCTAAAAACTTTAATTTCATAAGGTAAAAAATTAATTATATTTTTTATTAGATTTCTCATTTTTTTTAGTTCTATTTTAGTGCAATACTGATTTGCAAGGTTTCTCTTGTTCCTTCAGTGACAATGCCACCTCTATGGATACCGAGTGGATCAAATACAATTATAGTTCCTGCATCTCCTATTATTTTATCTTCACTAGATAATAAAAAATTAGATAAAGGAGAATTTTTTGGAATATCGCTACCAAAATCAGATTTTATTTGGAATATTTTAGGAAGAGATATAAATTTTTCTTTTGTTTTTTTATCTCTAAAAAAAAGTCCCAAGTTATCTATAGCACCGCCCACGTAACTATTGAAATTTGGTTTACCACCTAAATGTGACTTTTTACAAAATCCAGTTGGTCCGTTACTGTCATTTTTTACGTCTGTTAAGTACATAAGAACTTTTATTTGTCCAATTACTGCGTCGCGATGCATATACTCACAGGGAAATTTATTTTGTCTTAATACTCTTTCTTTTACATAGCTATCACTTGCAGATACGCACTGTAAAGTAATTTTATTTACTCTCGGTAATTTTTTTAAATTTTTATATTTTGAAATTGATTTTAAACCATTAATAAAATTATTATCAGAATGTAGGATATCTTTTAACTTTAATAGATTATGTTTATCCAATATAGAAAGAGTTTTATCCATGTCATTAACATTATTTTCAATAGAATTTTTTTTATGTTTTTGAATTAGGTAATTTAAAATCTTGTTAATTTTTAATAAATTTATTCTTGAAATTTTAAATATCTCATATCCAGTATTCTTTAGCTTACTTATCTCAACTATTTCTTTATCTTTGACTCTGAATATAATTTTATAAAGTCCCCAAGGGTCATACTTCAGATGTCTTATTAATATCCAAAAAATTTTTAAAATAACAGCAATTGATTGAATAAATTTTTGATATAAACTTTTTTTTAATTTATTATATTCAGGTAAATCTTCATAATTAATCTTTATATTATTAAAAGTAAAATTTTTCATAATTTAAATATATTAAAGTAAAGTTAATATACAGATAACTTTAATCTTAATAAACTCTAACTCTTAAATCCTCATTTGTGGATTTATTTCAATATAACGTCTAAGACAAACATTAATTAAATTCCCTATAATGAATAAATCCAATATAAATACACATTGATTGGTTAATATTCAGCATTTAATTCTAGATAAAAGTTATTCAATATTGATAATTATATCTCCAACTGTTGACTTATTAAAATCAATTTCTTCTAATGATGTATAATTGCCTGATAAAATCATTACGATTCCCTTAAAGACTTTTGGCCAGGTTTTTTTATAAGGAATTATATTTTTTAATTCTTTAATAACTAATTTTCTATTTCTAAAATAATTTTTAATTGAAATAAAATCTAAGTTGTCATCCCAATTTTCAAATATTATATCAATATTTATATTTTTTGGTAATGCTTCAGATATACTTTTTAATATTGATTGCTCCATACCTTCAACATCAATTTTAATAACCCCATTTATTAGATTATTATTTGAAAGATATTTAAATAACTCACTTAACTTATGAGATCCATTACAAACTTTAACATTTTCAATTATATAATTTTTTTTATCTAAATTGTTAAACCCATCTTTTTTTGCAAGTATATCGTCACTATAGAAATTATCCTTACTTCTAATAAATGCACCACCCCAATTTTTTTTTGGTATCCAAAGTTCGAGAACTTCGTCTTGTGTCCCAAGTCCAAATTCAAAAATTTTTACATTTAATTTATTTAATGAAATTGCAGTATTAACTTTTAATATATGACAACATAGCGGATTTGGTTCATAGCAAATAACTTTTTTAAAATCATTACCAGTTTGACAAGATATTAAACCTATATTTGCACCAATATCTATTAAAAAATCTGACTTATTATTTTGTGTTGCGCTAAATTTTATGTAATTAGTTACTGCAACTTCATGCAAACCTTCTATTTGAGGAGCTATAGACAATCTATCACTTCCTCTTATATATAAATTATTACTTTTAGTAGTTGCTGCACGAAAAAAAATATACTTAATTATATTTTTAATTACCGTTAGGGGGTTTTGTGAAAAAGTATATTGCTTTTGATCTTTCATTTTTGTAAAAATAATTTCTTCGGTAGTATATCACTAATTAAAAATTTATACGAAATCAAAATATAGTAAATCATTACAATAATATGAGCATAACTTAGATAAATTATATCTAAATTTAAATATTTAAATAATAATAATGAAATAAAAAAAATAGATAAATATTGTATCAGTATTGTTTTATAAAATTTAATAGACTTTCTTGATCTTAAAAGAATTATTTGAATATAATTAACAAATGATAACAAAAATATTTGAATAATAATGAAAAAATTAAATTTAATTGATGTTAAATTAAAACTCTCAAATTTACTCAAATAAATATAAAGTAACACAAAAAATAATGATGCTACAAATGTAAGCACAATAGTTAAAAAAATTAATTTAATTATTTTTAACCATCTTGATTTAAATATATCTCTGAAAAAAAAAGTAGAAAATAATTGATGTATTATAAATCCTAAAAAAGCAATTCTATAGGTATAAATGAAATCAAATTGCTGGTCTTCGGGAAAATATTTAATAAATATTCTTGGATATAATGATATCAAAGATATGATAATGCCAGAAATTAAAAGTCCATAAGATCTTTTATATATCTTTAAAGATTCTTTAATGTGAAGTTTGTGTAAAATTTTTTGACCATAAAAAACAAAATGACAAACAATGTATATTAAAGATAAGAAATAAAAGAAATTTTTTTGTAAAAAATTATATTGAAAATGAATTTTATTATAAGAATAAAATATCAAAAATATTAATATTAATAGATATAAAAAACTTTCACCAGCGAGCCCTAAGATTTTTTTTTTATTAATTTTGAAGAAAGTTGTTGTAGAATGTGTAATTAATAAAATAATCAAAATATTGATTATATTTAATATTACATAATGATTCGTAAAAAATAAAATTGTTGAAACTGAGAAAAGAAGCAGTGATGAAATTTGAATGTGCCTATTTATTAAATCTTTATTTATTTTATTTTGGTTAATTACTGCTAATAAGCCAGTTATCCCATAACTTGCAAAAGGTAACATCAAGGATGATATAGCAAAAATATTTTCTAAATTAACATATTGACTTGATGTAAGCAGATGTGCACCAAGAAAAAAAACAATAAATGGCAATGCTCGTGCTAAACTAAAGCTTAAAATAAATAATAGGTTATAAGTTTTGAAAACTTTATTTTTAAAATTTCTCATATTTTTCAATTTGAGAAATAAGTCTGGCCATTATTTTATAATTATTAAATTTTTCAGATGGATAAAAAAGATTAAATTCATTAGAAAAACTAGTTTTGCATATAGTTTTAAGTAAGGAAATAGTATTATTTATATTATTTTTTTTTTTATTTTTTTTTAATTTTTTTGCTACATCTGATAGTGAGCTCACTCTCGTTACGCCTCTTAAATTTGAAAAAGGAGAATTAGATGTTACAAAAATATTTTTCCCAGTAAATATAGATTCAAAGATAACAGTTCCAGTTATTGAAAATATAGCGTTACATTTACTTAATAAATAATTCATACTTATTGATGGTGGAATTAAAATTACATTAGAAATTTTTTTAATTCTTTTATATGTTCTTATATTCAATTCAAATTTAAATTTAGGATTAGCTTTTACCGCCAAAACATAATTTATTTTTTTCAATGATTTAGATAGTTCTAAAATTGTTTTTACTTGATTTATATAAGGATAACTCCAAACATCTGTAGAAACCTCAGGCTGCATTTGTAAAGGAAATAAAATAACTTTTTTATTTTCTAAGATATTCGTAGTTTTAACCTTGTTGATATATGAGTCAAATCTCCATTTTGCTTTTAGAAATGATCTTTCTAAACGCGAACTCAAAAATTTTATTGGACTAGGTGTATTGAATTTTTCACCAAATATATATGAAAAAAAAACATAAAATTGAAAATACAAATTTTCAATTTTTTTAATAAAATTTTCTTTTTGCATATAGTCTAATTCGTATTTGTTATTTATAATTAATTTAGCTATCTTTTTAATGTTTGAAATGCTGACAGTTTTACCTTTGTTGGTTAAAGGGTTTAAAGTGTCATATTTATAAAAACTAGTTCGATATTTTGGGTATCTAGTACCTGCAGGAAATATGTATCTAATCTTCATTTTTTTTGAAATATCTATTACCATTAATTCGTGAAATAAATCGGCCTCTCCAATTATTAAGGAAGGATTCACTTTTTTGATTATCTTTTCTATTTCTTTATAATAATATTGATAATGATTTGTTTTGTTATGGTAAAATCTTCTTCCTCTGTCACTGTCATAAATTCTTTTAAATTTTTTTTTAGTATTTAAATTTCTAAATTTTTTTTTAGATGGATATTTAATTATATGATTGATACCTGTTTTTGGCACAAATAAGTTATTTTGAACTAACCAATGTATTGCATATTTTTTTGATAATTGTTCTGCAACTTTATCATAGTAAAAAATTGCTCTTCTATTTTCTATAAATAACAATTTTTTTTTTTTAATTTCATTCATGTAAATAAAAAATTTAGAACCTATAAATTTGGTTAGATTTTTTGATCATATTTATCTATTTTAAAGCATTTTAATTAAAAATAATTTTAAAAATTTAATTTATGAGTATTCTTATTATCCTTAATATAAAATTAAATTTCACATATTAGTGTTTTATTAATCAATTTTTTACAAAAGTGAGTCAAATCATCACTTTTTATGTGTAGACATTTTCAAATAATTAAATAAACCTATGGTTGTATTTATGAATAACTCACATTCTGTAAAAAAAATTTTAGATTCTAGCAATAAATTACAGCATAAAATTGAAATTTTTAAACTTAAACAATTACAAAAAGATAATCTTTTAATAATTGAAAAAAACAAACTTGATATAATATTAGATAGATGTTTTTATTTAATTCATAGTATATTATCATTTGTAGATGATAAATTTCAGGTACAAAAAAATTTAATTTTTATTTTAAAAATGATTAAAATTTCAATCTCCAAAATACTAAACAAGTTATTAAATTCTAATGAATTAGTATTAAAATCTGAGTTATTAGAAAAAAGAATGAACGAACATCAAAATTTTATAGAATTGAGTGTAAAGGAAAACCGTGAATTAAAAAATGATATTAGTAAAATAAATTCTGCTCTTAATAAAATTTTAGAACATCCAAATAATATCTTAGAAAATTCTAATAAAAACTCTGAAAACAAAATTTCTGAAAATTTAGGTCATAACTCGATAGCTAGAGTAGATTTTTATCAAGAGGAAAATGTAAGGCTGGGTAGTGAATTACTTGATACTAAAAAGAAATTTGAAATCTTAAAAAGTGAAATTGAAAAATATGAAGAGCAAAGAAGTAATCTAATTTCTAAAATAAATTCTGTTAATGATGCCATCAATGATACAAACGTTTTGACAAATGTTTTTGACAATAATGTAAAACCCAAAATTAATATAACAGACCATAACATGATTGAAAAGAAAGATAAAAGTTTAATAGATATAAACGAACAAGTTAAAAATATTTTTTCAGGAATTAAAAACTAAAGATTGTTAATTTTCTTTTCTCAATTATAAGCAGTATTTAAAATATATTCTTAATCTTTATATTTGAGTTTTAACAAAAATTTTTATTAAAACTTATCTGAATTTGTGACAGCTGATTCACTATCTCCTGACCGTCTTATACCAATTTCTGACTTTATCTTATTTGTGAGTATTTTATTATAATTTTCAATAATCTATTTAACAGAAAATCCCACACCATATCTACAATTGAAAAATTTATATTATAACTTTTATAGAAACAGTTCAGTAAATAATTTATAAAAAAACTTTAAGAAAAGTCTCAAGACTAACAATACTAACTATCCCA
>ENA-OSJC01001941-OSJC01001941.1-marine-metagenome-genome-assembly--contig:-NODE-1941-length-16183-cov-11.540296_pt1 | contig 16183 bp, 24 predicted proteins | sample MGYA00237885_ERZ534234 | MGnify/ENA primary metagenome ERZ534234 (study PRJEB26413, sample SAMN06343907) | marine metagenome | isolation source: coastal waters | place: Atlantic Ocean: West Antarctic... | reverse complement strand
AATGTTTTTGCCGCATCTATTGAAGAGGCATTCGATAAACTTGAAGAGGGCGAAACAAGATTTGGAAACTTTCTTCAATCAATGTTGCAAGGCCTTAAAAAATTGGCGGTGCAATTTATAGCGGCGGCAATTGCGGCCATGGCTTTAGCCATTGCCGTTCGTTTTGCCATAGGTGGCGCGGCTGGAATTGGTAGCATGGCGGATATATTTGGAACGATGCAAAGCGTCGCCGGGTTTATGCCGAACATTCCAATGTTGGCCGAAGGTGGTGTTGTAACTTCACCAACGTTGGCAATGATTGGCGAGGGCGGACAAAGTGAAGCGGTCATACCATTGGATAGATTGGGCGAATTTGGCGGTGGTGGACAAAATGTTGTCGTCACTGGTCGGATAAGCGGTGCGGACATATTGTTGTCAAACGAACGAGCGTCAAGAAATAGAACAAGACAAAGAGGTTTTTAAAATATGGGTGCAAGACTATTTGGAGAATTCACATCATCATTTGAAATTGATTATGTGATCGAATTTCACGACAATCAATTCACTGGCGCAGCCCAAAAAATCCAAGTTGGTGGCGACGGATTTCAATTGAATTATTCGGGGGAAACCGACAACATTTATTCGTCAATAATTGGTTCGTCGTTAAGTGTTAGTATTGTTAATCAAGGCGAAATTGCTTTGTTGCAGTATATCGCATTATTGAAACAATATCAACAAGATAGATTTTCAATTGTTGTTTATCGTCAAGCGGATGCGCAGTTCATAGATGATTTGTCAAACGTGGCGTCACTATTTGAAGCACGCGTTGCCGCCGATGGTGGTGTTGTTGAATCGCCATCGTGCTACAAACAAGATATAATTGACTTAGGTGGTACTTTCAGATACATAAGCCCTATTGATACGGAGTTATTTTGGGCGGGGGTTATCGTTCAAGATTTGATCGAGGTTGAAGATGTTTCAAACCCGGCGTTGTTTAGTATTCAAGCGACGGACGGGATTTCAAAATTAAAGGACACATTGTGTGGAACATCGTTCTTCAGACAATTCACAAATCAATTTATCAATGCTTTGGATCAATGTGGCGTGTTAAGCACATACGGAACAACCGATCCAGTGTTAGCCGTTTCGGTCAATTGGTGGGCGCAGGAGATGACCTATAACGCCAACAACAATCCGTTGGATGAATTATTCGCAGATTTTCACGCGTTCGATACCATTGACGAACAAGGTTTCTACACCAATAAAAATTGGTTTGAAATATTGTCGCAAATGTGCACCATTTTTGGTTTGCGTTTTTACTACGCAAACGGACAATATCGTTTGGAACAATTGTTTCTTCGCGACAACGCGTCATTCACAGAACACAGATATAAAAAGGACAAAACAAAAATTGATGAATCGGTCGTGTCTTATGAAAGAACGATTGATCAATTATCGGGTCAAGCGCGATTGGCTGGAAATTCATTCAATTTTTTACCAGCGGTCAATGATGTGGCCATCACATTGAACCAAGATCCAAAAGCAATGAACGGGGTCAAGTGGGACAATTCCAATGATCCGGATTTGGCAATCGGTTTGGTTTCGTCTGCTTTACAGAATCAAATAAGTTTTGTATTCAATCATCAAGTCAATTTGTTTTTGACCGTCAATCGCAATCGAAACAAGATCTTTGCAAAGTTGAAATTGAATGTTGAATTGTTTGATTTTAATAATAATATCACGTACTATTTAGACCGTACGTATACGGGAACAACGCCATCAACACCAGTGTGGACAACAACACAATCGGGTTCGGGTTATGAAATACTTGTTGGATCATTCGAAGAATTTAGCGCTAAAATTGCGGTTAGTGGGGGGTCTGATAGAATTCAAGTATTCGGACCAACAACAATTGTGACGCCACCAATTCCAGCAAGTGGCGACATGACGGTGAATTGGGATTTTGTTTCATGGGTTGAATCAAATGGTTCTGTTCGTGGTTTGAATTTTGGAAATACGTCATCATATAAAATCACATTGAAATCGGTCAACACGTCATTCGGGTCGATTCAGAATCAAACAACAAGGATTCGCGCCATTTCACCAAACGCGGAGATAAACGGTTCAATTTCTTATGAGTTACCGGAAACAAGTATTTTCACCGGGCAAGGCGAACGCGGTTCATTGGTGAATCAATATGATGTCAATGGTTTATTGATTAAGGTTCCATACACGAATTGGCGCGAAGGGAATACGGGTTCATACAAACCAATTCAAGAACTTGTTTGTCAAGAATTTTTGAAATTGATGGACGCACCTATTGAGAAATATATGGGCGCAATGTTTTCGTTTCACGATTTCAATGAACGTTTGGAATTCGACGGAAGGGAATGGATTCAATTGGGCGGTTCTTACAATGCGAACATGGATCAATGGGATGGCGAATGGTTTGCGATTGCAAAAGCACCCATCACGCCAACGTTTGATGACGTAATAATCGCAACGGAAAATGTTGATTTTGGAAACGTTAATGGTTCAACCGGTGGCGTTTCATTCGATGGAATTGACGCCGTGAATCTTGACGCGAACATTTTAGATGTAACAACCACGGCGGCGATTGGTGGAGCGACAACCGTCGGCGGAACATTAGGTGTCACCGGTGTGTCGACATTAGCAGCGACAACGGTTCAAGAATTCACGACAACAGACCGGGTGAGTGTTACGATCAACGAAATCACGGCAAATGATGGCGGAGCGGAAAACCTAACATACAACAAGCATTTCAACCTTATAACATACGAAGGCGGAAACGGAACATACACCATCACGTTGCCCGAATCGGAACCCGGTGTAATCATAAGATTCAAAACCGATGACACGATAGCGGCAAATAAAACCATCACATTGCAACCGCAAGCCGGTGGCGTTATTGATTCGGAATCAACTTACTTGATGGATCGAAGTTTTGATGGAATAAGTTTATTGGGAAGAGGTGGTGATGGGAATAAGTGGCTTATCATCCAAAAGAAGGAAAAGTAAAAAAAATAGTCCAACTTTATAAAATATATAGAATGAATAAATCGATGTACTTCTATTTACTTCGTAAGAAGTTACTAAAGAATAATAAAAAGTAAAACGTAATGGCAGATGTTAATTTAATAGTTAAGGAGACTTTAAACGTAACCTGTATGCGTAACGACACTTTCCGCCTGGAAATGGTTTGGAAAGACGCTAACGATAATTTTATAGATCTTACGGCGTATACCTTTACAGCTCAAGTTAAAAAAAGTAAAAGCGATAGTACTAGCGTTTTATCTTTTGCAGACAGCGACTTTACTAAAGATGCTAGCGGTAATTTATCTATGCTTAAGACTAGCGCGCAAATGAATTTAGAACCCGGAAGCTATTACTACGACCTGCAAGCTTATAAAATAGCAACAGCAGACGTTAGCACCTGGTTAGGGGGTATTTTTACAATTAAAGACGACGTAACTAGATAATGAGCGTAACTATAATCTTACAGCAACCTAACGCGGTAACGCTACAAAATGCAACACCAGCAACGGTAACTATAAATAAAAATGTAGTGCCTACTGTTTGGGGTGAGATTTTAGGCACGTTATCTACTCAAAGCGATTTACAAAGCGCTTTAGATAATAAAGAAAATATAGCTAATAAATCTACTACAACTACACTAGGTACAAGTGATACGCTATACCCTACACAGAATGCAGTGAAGGCATATGTAGACACAGAGATAGGTAATATACCTGCGCCTATTGTACCTACCTTAGACAGCGTAACAGACCAAGGAAGCACTACGACCAACTCAATAAGCATTGGCGGTCTTACGGCTGCATCTTTGGTGTATCCATCAACGGACGGAACAAGCGGCCAAATAATTCAAACCAACGGAAGCGGCGCACTTTCATTTGTAGATTTACCTAACGATGCAGTTTGGGGTAATATTACGGGTACGCTATCAAGTCAAACGGATGTACAAAACGCTTTAAATGCTAAAGAAAACACAAGCAACAAAAGCACCACCACAACACTAGGAACAAGTAACACGCTATACCCTACACAAAGCGCGGTTAAGACATACGTTGACAATAGACACGTCAACGCGGTAGATATGGGCGGAGTATCGCCAACGGCTACGGCATCGCCAAGCGAGTACGCGGTATCCACCTATGTACAAAATGAAATAGCAGCGGCACAATCGGGAATCCCCACATTTGAAATAGATATGTTTGCAAATTACAAAATTTACGAGTCCGATGAGGACGGAACTACAACGTATGTAGGGACAATTAAAGCCACAAATGGTAATTGGTTAATCACAAAGTATGTAGATAATAGCGGTGATATTACTGCAACCTACGCCAATGAAAGCAATAACGCAACGCAAACAACGCCCACGTTGGCTTGGACGAGTAGAGCAACACTGACTTACACGGCAGTTAATAACCTAACAAGTATATAATATGGCTAACTATACTACGGATACGACAATCACATCAAACCTTGCAAATGACGAATCGCTAAACATTACGGGTATTGGTGTTACGGTAACCATTGATGCAAGTGTGTTTATACCAACGATGCAGTATGGACAATTCAACGCGACTAACTTTGGTACGTTTAAACTGATAAACAAAACCAACAACATCTTACCGATTACGTTTGCTTCAAATTCTCGTGACTTTAGGTTTGAAAAGAAAGGTTCATTGATAATTGATGGCGACCTTATTGAAATCGCAACGGGTGACGGCACCGCTGGTCAAACGATAGACTTCAGTAGTATCGGAGACAACAACGCAAGTATTGATATGCCCAATGCGGTATGGATTGAAGAAACGCCGGGAGGTGTAACAAAGCCTTTCATCAATTTAGGTGATGCATCGGTAGACCCTAAGCAATTGACCTTTACTGGTGATGGCATAGGCAATGCCAACTATGGCGGTATCGCTGGAGATTGGGAACGTGGTGGGTTCTTTGAGTACGATAGAGCAACGCAAACAGCAACCTTTGGGGATGGTACAAATGGCCACGTTATACCAAACGGATGTAAAGTGTTTTTCCCTAATGTCGTTGTTGATAGTCAATGGGTAAATTCTTTTAGCACAAGAAGCACATTTGATACAAATATCAATGGAGCATTGAATTTTTATGGTGTTCAGTTTAGTGAGGCGTTTTATTTTAATACGTCAAGTTCATTAGACATTACTTTAGAGTATTGTAGTAATAGTGATTATTTTAGAATCCAAGATTCCTTTGGTATTGTAAGCGTAAAAAACCACGCCCATAGACACCCGACAAGAGGCTCGTTAACTTCGGGCACCACTCAAGGCAGTCTTTTGTTTCGGATAGAAGATTGCCAAGTAAATGATAACGTGCTTGAAAATTTATACGCGATGCTTTGGGTGAATGCTGTTACAACAAGTTCCACAGCAAAATATGGGATTAGTCTTATTCCAAGAACAAGCACGATGTCTTTTAAGAATCTACACTTTTATTTATTAGATAAAAGAAACACAAATCAAAAGGCGGTGCATTATTCCGCACTTATAGTAGCAGAGGACACAACAATTGAAAATGTGTACACTATTGGTGGTTCAACTCACTATTCTAATTGTAACAACGTAACTATTAAAAACACTTTTTTCGGGGGAACTATCTTTGAACCCGTTGCAAACGCTATCCACGGTTTAAAGTATAGAAATATGGGTATAACGTATGGCGGTAGTAATTGTAAAATCATCAATTGGTCTTTATTGCCTAATAGTTTACCGCCTATAACTGCGGTAAGATTGTCCAGCACTTCGGGTAAGAATATAGAGATTTATAATGTAAACTATACATATACCGCAGGATATAGCAACGGCCCAGATTCTTTTATAGATGTAAATTCGGATAATATAGTTGCAAAAAACTGCTACGGAAATTCACCATCTCACTTTAGAACTTTTGAATCGCAACTTGATGCCATTAATGCTGAGATTGACAATGTCATAAGCGTAGGAAATGATTTATTTAGGAAAATCACTACGGCTAATATGGTCGGTGGTAAATACAACAGTTCCAATTTTTCAGTAGGCAATGGAATAGGTGTTTTTTTAGCAGTAGATTTAACAACTAGCGGAAGTAATGACGGGTTTATAGGCATCCCATCGGGGCCACCTATAACCGATGAATATCATTTTTCATTGGGTGCAAATTCGTATTTTGACAATTCAACTAGGGTTTGGATATACGGCAATGAACCGTACGAAATTGGAGGCAAACAACCAATGCGCGGATTTACTGGGTTTAGAGATTCTAATTACTATGAAAGTGGAACTCTTGAGTTCAATGAAATAGATGCTTATGTTGAGATGGTCAACGGAGATGAGGAGTTCACGGGGACTTGGACGGAATTTGATACAAGCACTGCAAATTGGTATTCTGGCCTACAATCAATCTTTAATGGGTTAACGGGATATAATAGCAATGTAGGGTTGAACATTCGCTTTAAGTTTGTGAAAAACACACTCCTTACGGCTTGGACTGACCTTATAGTTTACAACATACCTTGCACCATAGATACCAACTACACTGCCGATGATGGTTCTATAACCTTTGAAGGTGGTGACGCTACGGAAAAATACGAGGTAATCAAAGCAAGTGATGATTCAGTATTATACACCTTCATAGGAACGGGAACATACAATTTGTTCATAGGTTCTAACTTAGATGTTGAGGTATATTTCAAAAGATACAAGTATGTTAATAGTGCTTATGTGCTATTAGTAAACACCCAATACACCACGCAAAAACTTGTTTTGGGTAACAATGGTAATATACTTCTTTACACTGGTAATGAGGTGCAAATAGCATCTACAGACCCAGCAACCATTTGGAACTACACGACAAGAACCACAACCGAAGGCTTCACGTCAAGCGATAGAAGCACCTTAAATAAAGGTCTTACAACGGGTAAATTTTTAGCACTGAAATAACCAATTTAACATAGAGGTATGAGTTTTAAAGACATTTTTAAAGATAACAACAGCTATAACGAAAAGACTATAATAGGTTTTATATCTTTTGCGGTTATGGTTATAGTAATGGTAGCGGACGTAGTTACCGGGGCCTTTGGTAAATACTTACCAATAAATGAATTTATTTATAACAGTTTTGTATTTGTTACGCTGGGTTCTTTTGGCATAGCAGGGCTCGAAAAATTCGCAAAAAACAATGGTACTAAGTGATTTAAAAGTATACAGCTTAAATGTAGTTTCTCTTATGGTAAGCTTTAGCGATGCTCAAGATATTTTAAAAATAATTTTACTCCTATTTTCTATAGGATATACCGCGCAGCGCTGGTATTTAATGAACAAAGAAAACAAGGTAGATGAGTAACAACTGGGAAGACGGCTTTAATAATTTTATTAAAGAAATGGAAGAGAAAGAACAGCCTAAAAACTGTAGTATAGATAACCCGGAAGACTGCGAAGCCTGCGGAAGTTAATAGAAGTAGCGCCAGGCCTAAACAGTCCTGGCTTTGCTTTTGTGTTAATGAGGTAGGGGCGGAGGCCCCTACTTCTAACAATAAAATAGATGCAAATAGAAGCGGGTGTAATGCACTTAGAATACAAGGGAGTAGAACTAGAAGCTAGTGTAACCTGGGACTTAGTACAGGGCGGCCCTATCTATGCACTTAGAGAGGGTAAGATCTTCCTAAGCCTAACCGCTGAAGAGCTCAAAGCCTTGTTTGTGATCTACCGAGACTTAGAACTAAAAGGAACCGTAGATAATGCTTAACTCATTTAAAGCCCATCTAAGACGCTTACTAATACTAAGTGGACTACTTATACCACTAACGGGGTGTAACATCATTAGAAACGCTCTAACACCCATTAAAACAGAAGTAACGCTTATAGATACCATAGTAGTAGAAGCTGTAAGAGTAGATACTATAGCTATAACCTTACCTGTAGACACCATAGTAATCGAGACAGAGCGCGTAAGCGCGAGGGTTATAAGGTCTTACGATACAGTAAGCATAGAGGTAGAGTGTAAAGCTGACACGGTTATAGTAACCAACACCGTAGAGCTACCTACTAAAACCAGGATAGTAACCCGCCTACCTTGGTGGTTTAACCCAGCTCTAGTGTTAGGGGGGCTATGTATTGCCCTTGCTTTAGGTCGGGCACTACTACGCCCTTAGCCTTTCTTTTTTTCTTTCTACTTTCTTTTTTTCTTTAGCTGAACTAACTAACTAAGCTAAGTAAGTTAGTGCTAGTAAGTAGATACGTTAGCTTTAGCTATAAGTATCTACGTAACTAGCTAACTAACTTACCTAAGCTAACTAGATAAACTAATACTAGTATTGGTAAAAAGCAGTATTTTTTTAATACTCACAATAGGTATTTATACTTAATTTAACTTTTCATAAGCTTTTTTATTAGAGGGGGGGGTAGCGAGCGAAGCGAGCCTAACTACTAACTTTTTTTATAAGCTTTTGTATAGTGTTTACAGGGGCTGTGGCGTATGCCGTGAAAATAAATACACTTTTTTTGCTTATTTGTTTGGTAGTATGAAAAGAAAGCGCTTATATTTGTCCCAACAACAACAAACAACTAAAACACTTACGACAATGACAACAACAATTAGACTTCAATCAATCGGACTAGTACCAGCAGCACCAGCTCAAAATATTAAAGTAGGATCTAAACTGCTTTGGAACTTTGGATACACGTCTGAAGTAATTGAGATAGTAAAAACTACAGCCCATACAATCACAATAGCTACCAAAGAAGCTAGCGGAACTACTTACACTAGAAGACTTAACAAAACAAGACTAGTAGCAATCGTAAAATAATAAAGCAGCCCCCGAAAGGGGGCGCTAACTCTACCCCTGGCCTTATCGCTTTTGCGTTGGTTTGGTTCACTATTAGGCCGGGGGTTTTTTTAAGAACTGTTTAACTAAATATATATAAAATGCAAAAAGCAACAGTAACGGCAGCCCAGCCTACGGGACAATGGAACGATCTTTTTAAGTTCGAGGTAACCCTAAGCGATGGCGCTACAGGTACCGTATTTGGAAAAACCCCACAGCTACGCTTTGCGATAGGTGAAGAGGTAGAGTATGAAGTGCCTAAAGAAGGTAGGCTAAAGCTTAACCGTCCAGGATCAGGAGCAAGCTACGGCAACAGCACCGGCGGAGCTCCTACAAGCTACAGCGCAGCACCTAAGAAAGACTACAGCAAGCAGCACGCACTTACCGCAGCCTGTACCTATTTGAATGGCTCTAAAGCCACTAAAGAGCAGGTAGTTTTTTTAGCTGACTATTTCGCTGCCTGGTTAAAAGGCCCTGAAGCTGCACCGGTACAAGTACAGCAAGCTAGCCCCGCTGAGATGCCAGTAACTGCGCCACCTTCGGCTCCTGTAGTAGCTCAAGCACCAGCAGCGCCAGCAGCAGCGCCAGCAGCTAATAACATTTGGGAAGAAGACGGGTTACCGTTCTAAGCTATGTTTTTAACGAACTATACCGCAGATAAGGTAAAGCTCGCTTACACGTTCGCCGAGCACTTACGCCATAATTGGCGTATGCTCGACGACGTTAAGAAAGACGAGCTACTAAACGAGATAACAAGGCTATTAAACGTAGACTTTGTAGAGACTAGAATAGAAAGTAAACTAGATAAAATAAAAAGCGATGGAAAGTATAAAGCTTCTAGACGGCCAAAGCTGGGATAAAAAAGAGCTCTTAGAAAAGATGCTAGACGACAGCTTTTACTATGGCTACCTAAGTAAGGCAGCACTAAGCAGCTCTAGTTTAAAGCAGCTTCTTAAAAGCCCTAAGTACTATGCTAGGCAGCTAGAGACAAAGCAAGAGGAAACGAAAGCTTTAAGAGAGGGTAAGCTTATACACCTTTTACTATTAGAGGCTCACAGAGAAGAGGAGCTAGTAGTAATAGACGTTAAAAGCCGCGTAGCTAAAGCCTATAAAGAAGCTGTACTAGAACACGGCGCAGAGAATGTCTTTACAGGTATAGAGATAGCACAGGCTAAGAATGTAGCTAACGCAGTTAAGCAATGCCCAGAGGCCTGGGCAATGATTGACGGAGCTACTACAGAAGTGCCCGGCGCTGGAACTATAATGGGTTTCCCCTTTAGAGCTAAAGCGGATATATTACACGAAGGTAAGCGTATAGTCGATCTAAAGACTACAGCCGACATATACAAGTTTAAGCGCAGCGCTTATGACTTCGGCTATGATGCTCAGGCAGCTATTTATACGCATATCTTCGGACTTACAGAGTTTACCTTTTTAGTAGTAGATAAAACTACTTTAGACGTGGGCATATATACCACTACCCCGGCTTTTATTAAGAGCGGACAGGCTAAAGTAAAAACAGCTATAGAGGTTTACGATAAGTATTTTATACAAGGCGAAGCGCTAAGCTCGCATATTATAAGAGGTGTATTATAGTACTGTTATGTTAAGCAGTTTAGGGGCCCGATCTTAGAGCCGAGATTCTCGGCGGTAAGTGTTGTTTGTTGTTATTCGTGGGCCCCTTTTTTTTACTTTAATTTATGAATGAGAAACAGCTTTTAATAAACATAGCTTTAACTACTCGCGCCTTAACTAAAAATCATTACAGAATGGAGCAGACAATAAGCCCAGGAAGACGTAAGATTAAGAAGCGAAAAATAAAAAGAACTAATGAAAAAAAGAGTTAAAAACTACATAAGAAAAAGGTTACACCTTCGCTATGTAAATAGCTATTTAAATAGCATACGCTGGGAGATCATTAACACGGTTATAACGGCAAGCGCTACGGAATATAACTACGCCGTACAGAAACACCTAGACAACCTAGGTAACCTTATAAGAAAATATGAACGCCGCAGAAGGTGGCTAAAGTTTTAATAGAATGGATAAAGTAAAAGTATTTAAAGAAGGCGTAAAGCTTATAGCTTTAATGCAGGCCACGCTAGAGCAGATGGATAACCTAAGAGGTACCAGCCTTTATAAGCTACAGCTTAAGTATTTAATGAACAGGCTAGAAAAAGAGCTAGAAAAGACTGTAGACGCTCCACTAAGAGCGCTAGACAATGCCGACAGCGACTTACTTACTAGGATCCAGTCTAATATAGAGATGTTAATGGCTCTAAGTGTAGACGAGATAGCTATCTTAAGAAACGAAATAGAGGACTTTAGAGAAGACAATAAATAACGGGGCGGTTAACTATAAATTAATCCCTTGTAGGGAAACACTATAGGTTAAGTACAAGCCGACCCCGTTTTTTAAACTTAAAGAGATGACAATACTAGAGCTAATGAACCGAGACCTAGACCAGAACGGTATAGAGAATGATTGAGGACGCTATAGCCTGCGTTTTGGTTTTGGCTTGGAATGGATTTTTAATTTATAAAATGCGTAATAATAATAATATGGACTACCTAGACTACGAATTGCAGAAGCACCAAGAACAGCAAGACGCTTACTGCGATACTTGCGGCCAAGTAAATAAGGACTACTGCGGCTGCTCAGATGAGGAATAATAAAGAGGTAATAGTAACACTAGGTAAGGTACCTAGCTTAAATAGTTTTTATGCCGGCTCACATTGGACAAAAAGAAAGAAAGCCAAAGACGCTACATTTAAAGAGATTGAGCAGCAACTGGGCTATAATAAAGGATCTGCTTATAACAGCTTTAGAGTTACTGCTAATGTTCGCTACCGTTACGATCTGGATAATAGCATTATCGCTGTTAAATTTACTAGCGATGCTCTTAAAACCTTGGGCTGGGTTATCGACGACAGCCCTAAATACTTTAGATCGTGTGTTCTGGTATGGACGGAACAAATACCAAGAGATCAGGCGCAAATAATAATAACGCTATCCGATGCACACCCGTAATAAAGGAGCTTTAGCAGAGTACAGATTTTTAAGCTATGCTATTAGCTTAGATCTTAAGGTACTTACGCCAGCTGTAGAGGGCTACGCTTACGACGTAGTAATAGACAACGGTAAAAGGTTTTATAAGATTCAGGTGAAGTATGCCGCAAGAGATAAAAGGTATGGCAATACTTTTAAGACAATGGCCCACCGTAAACTATTAAACAGTAGCGACACCTATAGAAAATACAACGCAGAAGAGGTAGACTTTTTCGCGGTTTATATCTGGAATATAGACACTTTTTATATTATACCATATAATGAAGTACTAGGGAGTAGCATAACCCTAAACCTTAAAAGCAAGAATAACAACAACAAGTACGAGCCTTTTAGAAACAACTGGCGCCAGCTACTATAACAACACTTAAAACAATGCAAAAACTACAACAAGCAGCCAGCTTATACATAGAGCACGGATTTAGCCCGGTGCCTTTGGTTAGTGGTCAAAAGCGCCCGCTTCTAAAGGATTGGACAAAGTACAAAGATCAGGTTATAACAGACCTTACGCTTTTTACTACTGATGGGTTAGGCTTAGTATGTGGTTATAATGGTTTAGAGGTGTTAGACATTGACGCTAAGCACTTCGAGGGTAACGAGTTTGTAGAGTTTATAGAGATATTAGAAGCTAATGGCCCCGGACTTCTTAAAAAAATGGTTATACAGAACACCCGCAGCGGTGGCTTTCATTTTCTGTACCGATGCGAGCATATAGAAGGTAATAAGAAGCTAGCTAAAAACAAAGCTAAAGAGGTAACCTTTGAGACTAGAGGCATAGGCGGACAGGTGGCAGCCTGGCCTACTCCAGGGTATAGCTTAGAGAATAAGGCTAGCGCTATACAATGGATAACAAAAGAAGAGAGGGCTATACTTTTTAATAGTGCTAGAGAGTTAGATAAAACGCCTAAAGTAGAGGTAGCATATAAAGCACCTAAGCAAAGCTTTAACGACAGCGAAGAGGTTACACCGTGGGACGACTTTAACAGTAAAGTAGACTGTCTAACGATATTACAGGGCCACGGCTGGACTATAGTAAGAGAGGATAGTAAATGTATTTACGTAAAGAGACCAGGCCAGACCGATGCACAGGATAGCGGTAAGGTGTTTAAGGATAGCGGTAGGCTTTGGGTATGGAGTACGAGCACAGCGCTAGAAGCTGAGGTACTATATAACGCCTACGCACTCCTAACAGCTTTAGAGTATAATAATGACTTTAAGGCATCTAGTAGAGCTTTAAGTAGTGAGGGCTACGGAACTAAAAAAGAGACAGTTAAGCCTAACGAGGTGGAAAGGTATAAGGCGGCACTAAGCGAATCAACAGAGAGCGAAGAGCCAGCCGACGACCTGCTAACTAAATACTTACTAGATCCTACAGAAGATATAAAAAACCCGCCTAGCGTATTAGAATTACGCCTAGGTATTGAGAGCTTTACTTTAGGTACAGCGGGAAATATTAGCCTAGTCCAGGGAAAGGCTAAGAGCCGTAAGAGTTACTTTATGAGTGCTTTAGCTGCCGCAGTTATAAAAGACAGCTACGACAATAACCTTTTAAAATCTGGTATAGTAAAGGGTAATGTAATTTACTTCGATACAGAACAGGGAGACTTTCACGCCCAGAAAATTAACCAGCGTATACTTCACCTAGCCGGCATACCTAGAGAAATAGGCCAGCAGAAGCTTAAATATTATGCGCTACGTAGAGCAGACACCAACGCAGACCGCTTAAGCGTTATAGAGTATATACTTAACAGAACAGAGGGCGCGGCTTTAGTTATCATAGATGGCGTAGTAGATATAGCTAACGGAGTAAACGAAGAGCCAGAAGCTATAGCTTTAGTTAGCCGCCTTATGAAGATAAGCGCAGATAAAAAAATACATATAGCTACAGTACTACACGAGAACAAGCACGACAGAGGCGCTAAGGGGCACCTAGGCAGTTATCTAGTTCAAAAGAGTGAAACCGTCTACGGGGTAAGTAAAAGCGAGGACGGCTTTACTACTTACATTGAGGGCCTTTATACTAGAAACGCCAACTTTCCAGACTTAGAGCTAAGAGTAAACGGCAGAGAAGTAGAGATAAGCCTAAAGGAAAACACCAGCCCAGCGGGTAAAGAGTTTAGCCCGGCAGACTTAGAGCGAATAGCTAAAGCTTTAGTAGGTAAAACAGTTACAGCCGCTAAGGAATACGTAAGAGATGTCGAGCGCTGTAAGATGACAGAAGCAGCTAAGGCCATTAATTTAATGGAAGCCGCTAAAATAATTGCCTACACTAACGGACAAAATGCAAAGATTTACTTAAATTTATCCAATGGGCAGAGCAGCCAACCGCCGCCCTTTTAATTATGTGGATAGAAATAGCTAGCAATACCTGGGCAGAAGCAAAAAACGATAAAGACGCTCAAAGGATAAAAGAAAAGTATAAAGACTATAAAAAGAAGCAAGGCGACAACACTAGCCGCCACTTTATAGTAGGAGACATAAGTAACGAATTTAACGGTATAATATGAAACTAAGTAAACACTTAAGCCTTAAAGAGGCAACCTATAGCGCTACAGCTATAAAGAACGGGCTTAATAATAAACCTAACATAGGACAGGTAGAAGTACTTAAGGCCTTAGCGGTTAACATCTTTGAGCCTTGCCGTAAGTTTTGCGGTGGCCCTTTAAAGGTTACTAGCGGCTTCAGAGGCCCCCAGCTTAATAGTTTGATCGGTGGGAGTTTAACTTCTGACCATTGCGTAAATGACCACAACACGGCAGCACTAGACTTAGACTGCGACTTATATAAGAACAGTACTAACGCTGACCTATTTAACTATATTAAAGATAACTTAGATTTTAAGCAGCTTATTTGGGAGTTTGGAAACGATGAACAGCCTAATTGGGTACACGTAAGCTGGAGCACTAACGCCCACTTTAATAAGCGCGAGATACTAATAGCAAAGAGAATAAACGGTAGGACGGTCTATGAGCATTACAAGGCGTAACAAGATTATAGAGTATGTTATACAGATGCCAGTAGGCGCTATAGCACCTATAACAGACCTAACAGCTATACCAATACTACACGAAGCTAATAACACTAAAACCCTAGCAAAATGTCTAAAGATAACGAGTACTACTATAGAAAAGCTTTACGCGACAGAGTTGGAGTGCACCTTGGGCCGTCTATTGCGTTAGACCTTGTAGAGGGCTTTATAAGCTGCTACGATGCCAGAGAATACGATAAGGCTAACGATCTTAGAGTAGATGCTAAAGACCAGGGCTATAAGCTTGCGGTAAGTTATATGAATCAATATAGCGACTTATGAACGAGAGCGAGCTATTTTATAAGTTTAAAGATAACTACCTGCCACAGCTAAAAATAGCTGTAGATACCTTTAGCCCCTTCGATGCTATTTGCCACGAGGCGAAAGTAGTAGTAGAGTTTAAGTGTAGGCGCTCACATTATAGCGATATGCTTATAGAGTGGCCTAAGTATGAGACACTACTAAACAGAGCAGCAGACCGAGGCTATAAGCCTATCTATATATGTTCTACGCCTTTAGGTGCTTGGGCCTGGGACTTAACTTACTTAGATTTAAAATGGTTAGATAAGAAGCTGCCTAAACAAACGGACTTTAATAATAAGAACATAGTAGTAAAGCAGGTAGCTTATATAAGCTTAGAGGACGGCAGCTACTTAAGTAGAATAGAGATATGAATAAGAAAGAAAAGATAGACGAAGTACTTAAGCATAACGCCGGGCTATTTCAGAACCTAGGAACGGACAGCACACCAGCTGAACGCACCGCGGCAAAAAAGCAAGAGATACTAAACTTAAAAGCTATTAAAGCTTTAGATCCTGAAAAGATTAACCGCTTGCTAGTAGACACAGATAAGTAATGCCTTACATACCGAGAAAGGGAACAGCTAAGCCCTGGCTAGCTAAGCGCAAAACCTTTGCAGGTAATGCAGGCGAAGACAGTAGCTTTTACAATAGCAGAGACTGGCGCAAGCTTAGGCTATATATCTTATCCGGTGAACCTATTTGTAGAGAGTGTACGACAGCTATAGCTACTGTAGTAGATCACATAACCCCTATAAGATTAGGCGGCAGCAAGTGGAACCACGAAAATCTACAGCCAATGTGCGCCAGCTGCCACAATAAGAAAAGCAATAGCGAAAGGTCTAGCCTTCAGCAACTTAAAGAGGACGAGCTCTAGTATACTTACCCAGGGGGGCCTTAAATGTCTGGGCCTTAGCGCTGTACAT
>ENA-OSJC01001935-OSJC01001935.1-marine-metagenome-genome-assembly--contig:-NODE-1935-length-16205-cov-12.805308_pt1 | contig 16205 bp, 12 predicted proteins | sample MGYA00237885_ERZ534234 | MGnify/ENA primary metagenome ERZ534234 (study PRJEB26413, sample SAMN06343907) | marine metagenome | isolation source: coastal waters | place: Atlantic Ocean: West Antarctic... | reverse complement strand
GTTGTGTACGGAGAGCAGGGCCGCCCGAACAGCGGCTCCCTCTTCAGCACCACCTTTGGGGAAATCTTGGTAACGGAGGGTGAGATCTCCCTCGCACCTTTCGCCCTCATCTACAAGCCTACCATCGTTGAAGCAGACTTCTTCCCTGGTACCACCTACAAGGGTCCACTGGCGAAGGCATACGCTGCCGCGCAGAAGGCCGAAGAGGCTGCTGTTGCGAAGGAAGCTGCGGAAGAAGCTGCTATCGCTGCGGAGATTCAGGCCGAGGAAGAGGCCGCTGCGGAGGAGAAGAAGAAGGCTGCTCGTAGCACTGCTGCAGCAAAGAAGGCCGCCGTCCGCGCAAAGGCACAGGCCATCGCTGACCGCAAGTCCGCTTCCATCAAATCCTCCTCGTAGAGTAAACCGTGTTCAACCACCAGAACCGCAGGCCCCCTATCCTTCAGATCCGTGGGGCGACAGACGCTGTCCTCGGCCCAGAGGAGTTAGGCGGTGAGATTAAAAACTTCGTCAGAACGGACGAGGGGACGCTGCGAACGGTGGTTGGACCGGCTTTCTACCAGGACATCACTTTTGTCATGGGCAGCTCGCCCTACGTGTTTACCGATGGCGACATTGAGGGGGTCTTCGCGCACCGTCTCCACTCAGGCCGGAGCATCCTGCTCGCTCAGTATGGGCAAGCGATATACGAGCACCAGGGATGGCGGCTGCCAATCGTTGTGTGGAAAAAGATCCTGTCGGGCTCCGAGCCCTACTCGGACGGCCTCATGGGTCAACCTCTCCGGCAGTACCGCTCCCCTGACTTTCTTACCCAGTTTGTGGGTACCCCCACCGGAGTAGTCATCGTCCCCCAGGACGATGACGGGTACGGTCGAGCGCTGTTCTACGACGGGGATTACCTCGCACCCCTGGGCTTTTCTGAGGCACCCTCCGCTCCGAACGGGTCAGGACCGGGGGTGAGGTCTTCGGGAGGCAGCTCTCGTTTTGAAGACGCGGGCAACGGCACCGGCTACTACGTGTCCATGAACCACGCTGTGGACAACGATGCTCCTTCGGGGCAGATAACGATGCCCCCAGTGTACGGGCCCAACCGTCTCGGCACTGTGTCCCCCAACGCGACGAACAACACGGGGGTGGGCGGGGCATCTAACCCCCACGGCGGGCAGATGTCCTCGGGTGAGTGGAGATGCAAAGCGCAGTACCAGGACCGTTGGGGAAACCGTAGCCCTTTGAGCGCCCCCAGTAACGGGGTCATCACAAACGTAGAGGAGAACCTATCGGACGGACGGTCCCGTAAAGACCTAAAGCGCAGCGGAGATAGGATGAAAATCCAAGTATCTTGGCAGCTTGCGGATTCCGCTCCCCCAGAGCACTATGTTGTAGGCACTAACCTGTACCGAACACGGGACATCGGGGCTACAGGCGACTCGATGTACTATCACATCCTCGACTACGCCACGGGTGGGCAGCTTGCGCGGACGACCCTACCCGGAACAGTCGCAAAAGTGTACCCCGACAACATCCCAGATTCCTGGCTTGTCGCTCCTGCAGTGGAGGTCGAGGCCATGCCGGAGTTTAAGGTGGCATGTTACTCCCTGGGCCGTCTTTGGGTCGGGAACATCAAGGGAGACCCTGGCAGAATCCAGCCCTCGATGGCAGGACTTCCTGGGACGATGGAGGCGAATCGCCGGATATACCCAGACACCGCGAACGACATCACCGCGCTGCATACCGTTCCGGGAGGATTACTCGCCTTCACTCGAACAAGCTGCTTCTTCCTCCGCCCTGACGACAACGGAGGGGTCTACCTGAACTCCGTAAGCTCAAAGGTGGGGTGTGTCTCTCCCGACAGCGTTGCGACGATGCTTAACGGCGCGGTCATCTGGCTGGGCGTAGAAGGTTTCTACGGCTGGGCCCCTGGTGACGTTGCCCCTACCCCCTTGGGTCAAGAGAAAAAGCTTACCTTTTCCCGAATCAACAGAACTTGGGATAAGCGGGCATGTGCCTTGGTGGACTCTCGTACCGGGGAGTACCGATGCTGGGTACCCATGGACAGCAGCACAACCAACAACCTTTGTCTTGTGTTTAACGGAGAAACTTGGTCCACAAGAGATGACGTGAATGCCCAAGCTGTCTGCACCGTCCCCGACCAGCGAAGGTACTCCCTTGCATTCGGAACAACAGCGGTGGAGAAGCAGCCCTCGCTCACCTTAGAGGAGAGGCAAAGCGTCTACGTCCTGGACCACGACAAGGACTCTGTCTTTAGGGCGGCGTCAGGGACCCGTGAGGCCGTTATTGAGACAGCATGGATGCGGACACCCGTATCGGACACCAAAGCCGGTGTATCCCGTCTCCTGGTCCTCCTACGTGAGACCGTGAAGGAGGACTTCAAGGTGGAGGTATTCCGGGACTGGCGCGAGCGCCCCATCCAGACGTACAACTACAGCGACACGCAGTCGCCTTTGAAGTACCCAGATGACGACGAAGCCTCCTACTGGGGAACTGCAGAAGTCGACGGCACCCTGCGTCGTGTCACTCTTGAGGACTACCGTAACAACCCCCATGGCACGGACTCCGTCCGTTGGGATGTCCGTAGGCCCTTTTGGCAAAAGGTCGAGCTGTACATCCCCAGTTGCGAGTGCTTCAAAGTTCGGCTAACCTTCAAGGGAGATGCCGAGTTCGTCGGTCTCAAGTACGTTGAGATCTCCCCTCAAATGGATATTGGGCACACGCAGATGCCTGGAGGAAGGACCTGATGCCTCGATCGCACCCCCGCCGTCGCGTGTTCGACAATCAAGTAATCGACCCTACCGACTGGTCGGATACGTGGACGCCCTTTGCGGAACTCCTGGGAGCTTTGGACGAGCACAACATCTCCTCCACTGTCTCTACCAGCGCCGACATCCAGGACGACTTCGACCCTGCCTCTTTTGGGGTTTTTGGGCAGACAGGTTTCGTCAACGACGACCATCTCGCCGCTATGTATGGTGTGAGCAGCACAGCCGTGTGGACACCTGTGTACTCCAACCTTATTCAAGGTACTCGGCAGTGGATTTCTATCCCCAACACCAGCGAGACTTTTAAGTCAGGGGCTGGGAGACTACGTATCCAGTTGAGATGCTCTTTCAGAACGGGAGTCGGCGTAGGTGGAGGGCGGCCAGTAGGTCTGAAGATGGGTTTACGTTTGAACGGCGGCATGATCACGGAAAGCGTGATAGGCGGGCAGGACGTAGGGACCGAGGCCCCTAACATGGAACAGGGCATCGGATGGAACCGGCACACCCAGAACCTGGAAGTTACCGTGCCTGTCAGTACCGGCACCCATAACATCCAGGGAGTCTTTTGGTTGCACAAACCGGAAGGTGTTCCCCTTTCGGAGAAGAGCGTGGACCAATACCTCTACGTTCTGAATCCCAGTATCGAATTTCGTGTTATGGTGCGATAATGCCAAAAGATCAAGACCCTTTCGACACTGGTAGCCTCCAGGACCCTTCTGCGTTCTCTTCGCGTTTTAACGTGCTGGAAGAAGCGGAGCTGGGGCGGGGCGCTATAGGTCACCGTCACGTTCCTGACTCCTACTCTCTACCGAGCGGAGTACACTCGAAGTTCGGTGGACACGGGGACACCCTCCCGGAACAAGAGTTGTACCAGTGCTACGCCATTGAGGGGACCACAGGGGCAGGAAACGTCTACCCGAAGCACGACCCAATCGCCCATGGTGCTCCGGTAATGCGGACCCTGCTCGCAAACCCCCCTTACGGCGCTACCCCCTATGCGGACGGGTGGAGTATCATCGCCCGTCAAAATTCTTCCACGGAAGCCGCGCGACTTAACATAAATATAAACTACTCTACAGCTACCCCTATTTTTGATAACGTGGCTGGCCTCGACATTTCCGGCTGGGTAGAGGCCACAAACGGGAATGACGGCACGGTGACTCCTGACATCTCCCCTCCCGAATTCGGCCCACTTTTCGCTATCGCTCTCCGTATCGACACGGAGTGGCATGTGGTTCCCTCCTCCATTGCCATGTACACAGGGAATATATGGTGTACGTCGCTCCATACGAGATTGCGGGTGACCAAGAGTGTCCTACAAAGCCTCGACGCTACGGGCGTGGTACTGGAGGAGGCCGCGCTGGTTGTGTGCATGCGGAAACCTGTTGTCTTGCCGTTGCCTTCGGGGATACAGGCCCCTGGCGTAAAGCTGGGCAACTGGGGAATTAGTATCTCCCCTTTCATATCAGAGGCTCTCTAAATGGCTACCATTACTGACCCGGACCCGACTGCCTTCAACAGTGGACAGAAGCCTACTGCTTCTCAGGCAAACGCGAAGGCCATACTGTTTGATGAGACAGGGGGTCTTCTCGATATGTCGAACCTTGTGGGGAGCTTCAAGTTCCGCCCGCACCACCTGCAGCCTGGGGCCTTTACACGGGGCAGGGCATCCGGAGCTACTGCGAACGTGGACTTTATCGGGGACCTCCTATGGGGCCAATTTGGTGGGGAGAGCACACTGACGCTCTTTAAGCCTTTTGTGTACGAGTCTCCCGCCGTCGCCACCCACTTCGGGTTAGACGACTTGCTCCCTTCGTACCACGCTGTTCCGGGAATGAGCGAGGTAATGGAGAACCCTTACGAGACGGCATCCAGGGTCCGAATCACATGGAGGGTTTCCTACTTCCTGGGAACGGACAATAAGGCATCGACAAACCACGCTTTGGCAGGAGAAAAGCGATGGAATTCAGACGGCACCTTGAACATCTCGCCCACTCTTTCTGTAGCAAACGAAAAGTGCGGAGTGCTCCGTCTCTTTGTGAACGGCGTGGCGCACCCTCACTTGTTTACAAGGTTCCGTGGCGCGATGGGTACAGGTGTGCCGTCCTCCAGGTACGACGTATCTGAAGCCCAGAACTCTTCGGGTTCCCAAGACTTCCAAGTGTGGGAGTTCTCGGCAGTCATCGACGCTGCCGAAGTCGCTGAGTGGGGACTGTCCTCAGATGCGGACCCTCTGCAGTTCGGGCAGCACACGGTGAGCATCCGGTGCTTCCACACCAACCGCGTCGTTCGATTCAAGACACGGTACATTGAGTGGACATACGTCAAGTAACGTGTTATGGGTATTCCCAACAACCTCAACAAGGTAGCTACCGAACATGCCTAAGCAAACTCTCAAGATGAAAATCGCCGACCTCCTCGCCCAAAAGGGAGAAGGTGAGTCCGTCGCTGGTGACGCTGGCGTGGCCGGAGATGCCGACATCGGTGCTCCTCCTGCAGAAGCTCCTGTGTCTCCCCCCGCGCCCGAAGCTATTGAGATGCCCGAAGCCAATAAGATGGATACGGACGTAGTCGGTGGGATGCCTGGAGTACTGATGGCCGGTGCCATGGAAAGCGACTACGACGCTCCTGAGATGGACATGAACGAGAAGCGCGATGCCGCTGTATCGAAGAGCATGAACGGCGAAGAGGGGTACGCTGCATGGCAGCCGAAGGGAGACCCCTACCGCTACGAGCTTATCACGGGGGACGCCGACGATATGTCCGACGCATACATCGTCGCAACGAAGGACGGTAAGTCCGTCAAGATTCGGGCGGATAAGATGCCTGATGTTTTCGAGAAAGCGCTGATGATGAACCCTGATTTCGTACCGGCGGATATGGGCGAGGAGAGCATCTCTGGGCCTGCGTTGCAGATGCCCCCTATGGAGATTGAAGGGGACCCCGACCGATTCCGAGATTCTGGGGACCCGGCAGCTCCGAGTGGGGAGCAGAGTGTGGCGCGGAGAGATGTGTACGAACCAATGGAGATCGAAGGGGACATTTTCTCGGACAACCCTGGCCCTCAAGGGGTAGGCATCCAGTTCAGCATGATCCCTAAGAGGCACCAAGAGGCTATTGAGACGATGGCCACTGAGCTTGGACTTAGTCCCGAAGACGCTTATGAGCGTCTGGCCATGCGTAAAAACACCGGTAGCTGATAGTCCCCCTTGACGTATGCCGGTGCCTGTGTTATAGGTACCGGCATACTATCTCTTAGAGGTCCCTCCCCATGGCAGTCAGCCCAAAACTTCTTTCCCGTGTCGGCAACTACCTGCGTGGTGGCCCCACCGAGCGCGAAGAGTCCCGTACCGACGCCCTCGCCGCCATAGAATCGGACCTTGCAGGGACGGACGACATCGGGGTCAAAGAGGACCTCAGCTCTTACCTGCTCGACGACATCGAGTTTGGCGAACTCACTCCTGATGAGAAGCGGGATGCTGTCGTAAGCAAGCATGAAGACAACGACAACTACGAGGCGTGGTCGCCGAAAGGGGACCCGTACAGCTACGAGCTTATCGCCGGAGACAGCCGGGCGACTTCCTACATCATCGCAACGAAGGATGGTAAGTCCGTCAAGATTTGGGCGGATAAGATGCCGGAAGCGTTTGACAAGGCGTTGTCACAATCCCCCAGTGCTATAACGGCTGGTTTCGGCCAGGGTGCCCCGACAAATACCCTGCAGCCTACAAGAGACCGTCTGGGTGCGGAGCATGAAAAGTACATGGCCAAGCTGGACGCGAGGAAGCAACCTTCTCGAACTGATGCCGCCCCCGCTGGTCCCACTTTCGGCCCAGAGGAGGCCCCCGAAGAAGAATTGCAGGTGACCTCAAAGTCCAGAACGATTGGTAATGCCGAATCGGAGAAGGCGCGGGAGTACAGACAGCAGATCTACAGCGACGAACTGACTCCTGGAATGTCCGACCAGAACCGCATGGCGGCAATCAAGCGTCAAATGACTGAAGGAAAGGCGTAATGCCTTTGCCCTTATTCCTCGCGGCGCTTGGTAATGCTGGTGTTGCCGCTGGTGGTGCCGCTGCCGCTGGTGGTACTGCCGCTGCCGCTGGTGGCGCTGCCGCTGCTGCCCCTGTTGCCGGTGCTGCCGGGGCCGGTGGTACTGCCGCTGCGGGAGGTACCGCTGCTGCCGGGGCCGGTGGTGCAGGCACTGCCGCTACTGCGGGGAAGGGTGCGAGGCTCAAGGAGGGTATCAAGGGGGCCCAGAGCACTGCTAAGACGAACATGGCAAAGCCGGGGGAGAAAGAGAAGCTCTCCGAGGCGCTTACCGCGTACTCAAGCGACTTTCAGGAGAGTGCAAATGCCTCCGGCGCACGGGGCAGGGCGAGAGACGCGAACTTCAACCGCCTAAGTAAGTCGAACGCGGATAAACTATTCAGCAAGTTGATGGGGGAGTAATGGCTTTCGGAGACAGACGTGTAGAGGAAGGGAAGGCTGGGCTGAACCGTACCCTCAAAAAGAACACGAAAGAGCAACTAAATAAGGCGCTGTCGGGGAATATCGTGTCCGACCGCGAAGTTCAGTCCTTTGAAGATAAGTCCCGCGCAGCCGCCGATGCTGGTCTCCGCAGTCAACAGGCTGCCTTGAACCAGCAGGCGGCTGCCGCTGGCGAAGGTTCGGTGAAAGCACAGGTTCTCACAGACGCTGCACAGAAAGCCCAGAAGCAGTCCGCAGACTCTGCCATTGCAGCCACCGGGCAAGCAGAAGCGTACCGTGAGGGTGCCACTGCATCGCGGAAAGCTGCGGCCACCACGCAAGCAATGGGTGAGCGGGACGAACAGACCCGTAGGCGGCAGCAAGCTATGGCAAACGCATTCAAGGCCGCCGACCTCTTCGGCGGGCTAATGGGGAAAATCTAATGGCAGAATCCACCGCAAACGCTGATGCCGTCGCGTACATCAAAGAGCGTAGAAAGCACCGTGTACGCACGGCAGGCCAGATTACGGGTGCCGCCGGTGCTGTAATGAGTGGAAGGCAAGGCATGAGTGCTGCAATGGCGGAGAGGGACCCGTACAGTGGCCTCTCCTCTCGGGCGCAGAAGATAGAACAAAGCATGGGAATCTACGACAAGATGGCCAAAGAGGAGATGGCACTCTACAAGGCCGGACTTGAGGAGCGCAGCGACCGTCTGAATCTCAACGTAGACGCGATGATGAAGAACCGCCAAATATCTTCCACCGCGAAGCAAGCGTCCGCACGTCTCCGCCTTCAGGGCAACATTGCCGAGGCTAAGTTGTTAGAGGACCGAATCGAGTCCGCCATGGGGGTCTCCGATTACGTTACGGCACTGGTCGACAAAAGCGCCAAGATGGGCAACAGGAAGGCTTCTTCTCTCAGCAGTGGAGGAATCTTCAACCTCATAAGCGGGGGTTCAGACGGGACTCCTGAACCCGGTACAAGTGGGTACAATGAAGACCGTGGAAATATAGAGGCCGCTGCGGAGATGATGGAAAGGGAGATGCTTTGGTTTTTTGATCCTGCTAACCAAAACGCTTCCCTTCGCGAGAAACGTATCCACGTCAACAACGTTGAAACCCTCTCCGCACTCACAGGGATTGATCCCACAGCTAATAAGCGAATAAAGTACGGGGCGGATAACAGGATTGGCCATTACTCAGACTACTACGATAGCGTCTCAAACCAAGTCAATGACCTTACGGCTGCCGAGTTCGAGGAAAGCGACGAGATTAGGTTCGCGCTGAAGAATTCCGGTAGCGGGGGTGCCACCAGCGAGGAGGCCCACGAAGCAAGCATGGAAGAGCAGGTTAAGGCCGTATACGGTGAGGAGTGGGACCCTGACGCCCCTCTCCCCGGCTTTGGGATAGTCCCTAAGTCTGAGTCTCACGCAAACTACACCACCATGTTAGAGACCATAGAAGCCCAGCCTGAGCGGCCAGAAGTCGTAAACATGAAGGAGCACATCCAGGGGCAGCAGTACTACACTGACTGGAAGGACTCGAAAGGCTACGACGACAGCGTAGACGCCAACATGGTCTGGCGGGAGTGGACGCAAGAGGCGAAGCAGTTGGAGAAAGAGGGACGGAAGAAGTACCGTAAGCAGCGAACGCAGAACATCCAGGACGGCCTAAGCCGTGCAAGAGGGCCAGGAGGAATGCCTAAGAAAAAAGAGGCGCTGCCTGCCACCGAAGCTGCGGCACTCCTGGGAGATAAAAAGACTGAAGATGTTGCACTGGAGACCACTTAGGGTTATGTTCCCCCATGGCCCAAAACAAAGTCCCCTCCCTCGCTGAACAACAACGTGTGATTGACGCGGAGGCTGCGGCTGCCGTCGCCTCTCCCCCGGTAGGCTACGAGATTGCTACCGAGGGACAGTTCCGCGATTTCCGGGGCAACCCTGTTCCTGCGGGCACGCGGATACCTTCGCCCCCAAGTGCGCCTGCCCCCGCCCGCGCTCCGGCCCCCGCCGTCGATTCTTCCCCTCCTGCGGCTAATTACGAGATTGCTGCCGAGGGACAATTCAAAGATTTCCGGGGCAATCCTGTTCCTGCCGGTACCCGCATACCCGTGCCCGATGGTGCGACGGTCTCCCGTGTACAGAAGGACTCCCAGTCCGCTCAGGCGGAACGGGACAACCCCTACGTGGACCACGGCAAGCCAGAAGCCTCCAACGAAATGGTCATTAGTGTTGGGGAAGGGTACAGGGAACTCTTAGGAAAGGACACTATTAGTGTTCCCTCGAACCTCGAAAAGCGGGACGGCCAGTGGGTCGACACCGTCTCCGTTTTATCGCTCGCAGAAACTGTGGACAAGTCCCTCCGCAAAAAGAAGCACAAGGAGATATTGGCCAAAGGCGGCTACGACGCCATGACATTGGAAGAGAGGCAAGAAATAGATGCCGCTATTAAAAAGGAGGCATTCAGCATCGCGGTGAACATCCAGGCGGGTTCTTCTGCAGGCAGGCCCATAACGAACCCTAAGAAGATCCTTTCCGACAAGGAAGATACCCAGACCATCGCGGAGGGCGGCATCCCGGAGAGAGACAGCCTCCTCGGCGGCCTCGCATACGATACGTTTACCGCCGCCCAGGACGTATACTCCGGTGCTACCGAAGCGCTGGGGGTTAAGGACGACATCAAGGAGGGCAAGGGGGCAGCCGGTTTTGTAGCCGGTGTGGCCGCCGACACGATAGGCATGGAGGCGAAAGACTTCTTGGACGACGACGGCGATATTGTCATCCCCGCCAAAGTAGGGGGGGTACGGCCCCGCCAACTCGTCGCCTACGCTTACCCCTCTGCGGGACTCTCAACAAGTTTCGATGGGAATGTCCTGTCGAAGCTGGTGCAGGATGTAATTTCCTCCCCCCTGGCTGCGGCAGATGTCCAGCAAAAGATCTTTGAAAAGAAGGACAGCGAGCTTCGCAGGACGGGGGAAGAGGGAGGTCTCATTGAATGGTTAGAGGCGATGGACGAGGCCGCTTCTTCTCCTGAGACAATCGCGGAGATCCGCTCAAACAAATCGTCATGGGACTACCTTACGGAGGCAGACACGACAATGATGACCGTGCTGCCGTATGTGGCCATCCGCTCCATTACCGGAGTAAACATGTACACCGCGTTGGAGCGGGAGACCGGCGGCCTTGTCCAGCCCCGCTCCTACGACCCTACTGGAGCTATTGTCCAGCGTGCTCGGCCTCGGGGCACAGCGAAAGCCCTCGTGGGCGCGTATGCAGGGGCGAAGGCCCTTGTCGAGGGGGGAGACCTCGACGATGCCATGAAGGCGAGGGAGGAAGCTGGGATGACCGTCCCCGCAGTGTTCGGGATGTACACCGGCCAGTCGTACATGTCAGGCAGTGAGTTTAGCACGAATTTCCTGGGCCCAATGACCGCCGCGATGGTGTCCCCGGATGGGTTTATGGTCGCACTAAAAGGTATCGGCGTCGGCGTGAAGGCTGTCCGTGCTGGCAAGGGGCTGGTGTTCGCGAAGCACGCCACAAAACAAGCAGATGCTGTCGGCCTGTTTAAGAAGGACTTTGACGCGGCCATGGCGTCAGGGAAAGAAGTGGATATCTCCCTCCTCAGAGGGTGGGACGACATCTCTCCGGCTGTAAAGATCCAGATTCGTGAAGCGATGCGTGGAATCGTGGGCAAGGGCGACGAGGCTAAAGTCTTACAAGTGCAGAAGGAGATTGCCAAGAGGAATGCGGCAGCTACTAAGAAGCAGGCGGAGGTTGCAAAGATTCTGGAGGATAGTGGGGCCAAGCGGGTAAAGGGCATGGACCCAAAGGGGAGTGGTAAGTACCGCCCCGCGCATGAGAGTGTCCACTACGCGACGGAAACGGCAGCTACCCGATTAGCGGTAGCCAAAGCAGAAGCCGCAGCCCTCCAACATCGGGCTGTCGCCACAGGTCTGGTAGAGGGCCTGCTGGAAGGGCACCTCCTCCAACTGCAGAGGTTTGGGGTGATGGGAAAGGGTGTTCACCGCGCTGCACCGGGGGAGTTTAAGGCAGCGAGGGAGGCATTCAACGAGGCCATCTCCGGGTTGGAGAAGGCGACTGAGGGGACCGCGTCTGCTGCAGCGGTAAACAAGGCGTTGGGCAAGGTGAACAATTCTTTCATCCGTCTCGCAGCACATGGCTCGAATAAGGCAAACGTCGCGGTCAAGGCGATGTTCCTTGAGGCCAAGAAGTCATCCAGCCAAGTACGTAGGAAATTAGACACCCTTATCCGTTCCGCTGACAAAGATGCCACGCTCTCCCTGGCGATGGACTCGGCTACTGCGATAAAGAGGAACGACGATGCTGTCGCCCATATCCTGAATGAGGCATCCAGTTCAGGAATGGTGAAGGGGGCAGGAATGCAGGCCCGCGTCTCGTCTTTCCTCGGTGACGCCGAAGTCAGTCTGCGTAAGGCAGCCGACACCATTCGGGGTGGGAGACTCCTGACTCCCGAAGGGGCACCCTCCGCGATGGACTATAAGGCTTTCGAGGCACTCAACCCGGAGGGGAAGATCGCCATGCTCAAGAGCATGGGCGGAGAGGATGTCTGGAAGGCCATACAAGAGGTCCCCCTTTCCAAGGCAGGAGGCAAGTCGTATGAGACGGTAGGACAGCGTCTGGGCCAACGAGGCGCGGACCTTACACCCTTAGAAGCGAGCAGGGTCCTCAACGTGGCCTCGCAGCAAGCCAAGAACATGCCCTTCTCCGCGTGGGGGATGCAGTCCTATCTGTCCGCTGCACAGGGTGTCGACCTCCTCGGAGGGGGTGCCCTCAGTACTGCCACAGCTATGGGCGCTCGGATGGAGGGGTACGTCGCAGGGCTGAAGACATCCGGGATGCGCTATATCTTTAAGATGGTCGCGAATAAAGATGTCTACAACTCCGGCAGGCTGGGGGAGGAGATGTCCCAGATGGGGAGGGAGGAGGTCTTCTCTCTCGTATCGGAGATGAGGAAGGCGGGCAGGTCCGACGACGCCATCTTCCGGTCTTTGGGCCAGTGGATGGACGCCCCTCCAACAAACCAGTTGGGGACATTCGGTCAGGCCGGATCGGAGGCACCTTTGGCTGAAGGTCTCCGGTTTCTGCGGAACCTTGAAGAGGGCGCACGTAAGGATACCTCCGCGTTTCGTACCATAGCGCACAGCTTCCTCGGGTCTGGCAGGAAGTCTGCAGATCAGGCCAAGATATTAAACGCCACGCTGAACAAGATAATCGAAGAGTCCGCCACGAACAACATCACCTACTCCCAGTTTGTGCAGAGGATGCGGGCCAGTCTGAGAGGGGGAGCGGCAGCCGAAACAATGAAGCTGCACGAACACCTATCGGCGGGAGTAATCAACGCTTCCGCTGGTGCCAGGATGGTAGAAGACCTCGCCAGAATCCAGGCAGGGTTCGACATGAACACACTCTTGCAAGCAGTGAAGCTGAGCAAGAACGAAGGATCCGACGCCTTCAACCGTGCCGCAGAAGTGCGGGCACTTTTCCAACAGATGGGCATCTCCCCGGAGAACTTCCGAAGTACCGCCAAAAGGGGGAAGAAGGGGGGTGGCGCGAGCTGGGACCTCGTCCTGTCTGCCGACAGCCAGAACGGCCTCAAAGCGGTTGTCCCTCGGCCCCTGATGGACTTCCTCGGCAACGACATTTCGTGGATGACCAAAGCAGAGGACGCGGGCAAAACGTGGCTCCTGTCCCCCGACTTGAAGAATGTGGCACCCTCCATCACCAGTCTGATCATGCTGGGCCGAAAGGGGATGACTTCGGGTATTCTTTTACCGAAGCTGTCCTACTTCATCAACAACCTCCATGGTGGCATCACGCAGGCCATCACGACTGCCGGAGGCCCTGCCGCGTTCGCGGCGACTATCTCAACGAAGAGGGCTTTCGCAATCTGGAATAAGGCTACACAAGAAACCCTTGACGGATTCTTGAAGAGAGGGGGAGTCTCCTTCCTCGATACTGGTGTCCCCGCGATGGACGCGAGGCTTGCGCAGGTTGCTCGGGATGGTGCCATTCTTGGGCAGAAGAGTGCTTCTTCTATTCCTGCTCCACAGATGGGTAGCATCAACCCAATGATCCGGGGCATCCTGGACGACGCCATCATCCCCCCTAACCACACATTCCGTACTACAGCGGGGGAGGTGTTGGAGAAGCGCCAGATCATTCGAGAAATGATGAAAGAGGGCGTCTTTGAGACCCGCGCTGGTAGGTTCCTCATACCTCCCTCTATAGGCATCGACGGTGGCCGCCCCAGCACATCCATCCTCGGCGACAAATTCCACAAGTTCGTAGACGGGGACTGGGCCAACGTCTGGAGCAAGGCGATGGACACCATCGAGACGGAGCAGCGCATTGGGATGTACATGCACCAGCGTATGACCAACGGAGTCTCTGCAAAAGATGCTGGCCGGGTTGTGAGGGAAGCGTACTTCGACTGGAAGTACCCACCCCGTCTGGCCTGTATCGAGGTCCTGAGTCAGGTCCCTGTGATGATGTTTGCGTCCATGTGGCGAAACGCTGTGGCACACACTGCATCCACCATGGCGTCAGGAGCGAAGTCCCGCCGGTTGATCCAGATGTACAAGGCCCAGGAAATCGCTACGGACGCCGCCAGTACCGGAGACAAGGACAATCCCAGCCCATGGTTTGGCCCGAAGGGAACCCAGTCGTACATTACCCAGGACGCGACGGAAGAAGAGGCTGTAATCGGTAAGGGGTTGCTTGGCGCAGAGACCGGCAGCACGGCGATTCCTACCCCGGAGTTCATTAGCCTGGGGCTGGTGGCAACTACCATCAACACTGCCATAATGTCGGCAGGTGTTGTCGGGACCGGATTCGACGAGCCCGTTACTCACGCCAATCGCGGGAGGTTCATCGACTACATGCGGGCGACAAGCTCCCAGTTCATCGACCCCTTCCTTACGATATCGCTGCAGGCTATCATGGGGAGCGGTGGAGACCCTAAGTACGGTGGAGATTACGACGGTCCCGTCCGAATGAACGAGAACGAGGCCACGACAATGGCCTACATCAACTCCCCTGACAGTACTCTCAAGGCCCTTGACTGGCTCCCTCCCCTCTTGAACGTGGAAGAGAAGGAGGTGAAGGTCACAGGGGGCTTCAAGACCGTCGCAGACCAGCGGGGCCTCCGAACGGCGAGGCTTGTCCCCGGCTGGAGGAAGACGGTGAACATCATTGGGCCGATCGTTCGGCACCAGTGGGGTGCTGATTCCGGGGACAGTTTCATGGAGGCTTTCGCCGTGGGTGGTCCCGTCTGGGAGATTCTGGCGAACGAGATGAGTAGGACCAAAATGCACGTACCGACCGAAGAGGAAAACCTCCGTCTCACTCTGTCGAGGAACAAAGGTGCAGCCGGGAGGGCGACAGAATGATGCGCTTCAATGGGAACGACGACCTGCTCCTGGGGGCTTTCAAGACGCTCAGGAGGCCCCGCTCCGTCTGCAAACGGGGAGTCCTGCACTGGGCTACAGGTGGGCCAGACGCCAAGATAGGCATGGATGTATTCGAGTGGCTGGACCTCCTGCGCGAGGTAAATGCCCCCCGTGGGACAGGGTACAGCGCCGTGGTTGCGAGCGGAATCCTCTATGAGACGGCTCCGTGGACCGCCGTGACGCAACATTGCGGGGGCTCAGACTGGACCAACACTTCCTCCTATGGTGTCAGTATTCTGTACCCAGGCCCCAGTCGGAAGCCTCGTGGCATCGCTGGGGAGACCCTGGAGCACCACACGAAGCTCGGAAAAGCGTGGTATCCGCCCATTTCGAGACAAGATTCGCTGCACGCGGCGTGGGCTTTTCGGAAAATAAAAGTGGAATCCGGCCTAAAAGAGGTCAAAGGGCACTGGGAAATCAACGCTGCGAAGAACGACCCGCGTCCAATAGACATGGACTATTTCCGACGGCTCGTATTCGACGACGAGTTTTGGAAAACTGAAATCCTTGGCGAATAACTTATTAAGGGTATATTAAGTACCCTGCTAAATTATCCGTAACCTGTCAGGTTACGGATAGTTGTTAGGGGTGGACAAACCTACCACGACATCCGTGTCATGGTTTAATCCCCTCCTCCCGATTTCAGGTACTTACGGCTGGCATACTTCCTGCAATCGCGCGTGCGCGGCTCTTTCTACCCTGGACAGGATTTGGGAACAGTATTCAAGGTCTACTCTAAAAGGTACTATCCCACGTAGCGCGGGTAGTCGGTTTCCCCCAATCTGTCAAGGGAGTATTTTCACGGGGGGACAATAAAAAAACTTGCATACCTGCCGCGAGCATGTTAGAAGATGAACATCAACAAACCGGAGTTAGAAATCCATGCCAATTTCAGTAACCATCCTCCGTCGCAATAGCGGCAGGAACCTCGTGGGTGGCAAGACTGCATCCAGCAAGACCTACGGTCGCGCCGAGCAAGTCTCCGTCCAGGCAGGAGGAACACTGGTTGCTACCACTGCCCCCATCGTCTCGCCCGAGAGCTTCACCGGATCGACCGTGGTCGTGAACGCCGCTGCCAAGGCAGACGATGTCAAGATGATTCTACTCAGCCCGAAAATGGCGAGTGGGCAGTTCGGCGTAGCCACTGACTGGGCCGTTGTCGGCGCGGACACTTCCTCGAAGACTCATGGGACTCCTGTCTACATGAGCAACACCGTGGACGGTCAGATTGAGTGGGCAACCACCAGCGGCATCAAAGTGGGCATCTCTGTCGGTGCTGGCGCTGTCGCAGGACACATCCTTCTCAAGCCTGGGTCCTTCTAAAGTGGCCAATCACATCTCGCGTAAAGAGACCTTCACTTTCCTGGAGGCGGACTACACCCCCGGCTCTTGGACGGTGTTAAAGCTTTCTCGCTCCATTGGAAAGTCCGGGGACATTCACCGCGTTGTTCTGATGCAGTCCGCGCTAAACGC
>ENA-OSJC01001934-OSJC01001934.1-marine-metagenome-genome-assembly--contig:-NODE-1934-length-16213-cov-3.707300_pt1 | contig 16213 bp, 17 predicted proteins | sample MGYA00237885_ERZ534234 | MGnify/ENA primary metagenome ERZ534234 (study PRJEB26413, sample SAMN06343907) | marine metagenome | isolation source: coastal waters | place: Atlantic Ocean: West Antarctic... | reverse complement strand
CATAAACGTAAAGAATGGGATTAGTCCAGCTTCAGCTGTTTGCCCTGCAAGTTGAGCAATCATTATTGGTCCTCCTAGGTCAGAAACAGAAGCAGAACCTGAAAATAACATACCTAAGCTAGAAAGAATTAGACTAAAACTTGATACTGTTCTATTTTTCCCAATTAGTAACGATTCAGTAAATGTTAAATCATTATAATAAAAATGTGGAGAAATACCAATTAAACCTAAAGTGTCAACTCCGCCATTTCGAGGAACTAGAGCGGATGTTGTCTTGATATTAAAGTTTTTAATTTGAGTATCTCTTTTCACCACAATTTTTATTTCTTTTTCTGGGTTAGAATGGATGATTTTGGTCATATCTTTCCATGATGAGATTTCTTGATCATTAATTTTAATAATTTGATCACCAGATAACATTCCTATATTTTTTGCTGGCATATCTTCTTGTAATTCAGATATAATTGGATCTTCACTGTATTCTGGAGAACCTTGGAAATATGCAATTGATGAAAAAATAAAAAAGGCTAATAGTGTATTCATCAAAACTCCCGCACTTAAGATCCAGATTTTTGCCCATAAAGGTTTTGACATGAACTCACTATCATCATTTTTGAATGTTGCATCCATACTTTCATCTAACATCCCAGCCATTTTTACATAACCACCTAGGGGAAGCAAGGCTATTACGTATTCAGTTTTTGAACCAATTCTATTATTTTTTCTAATTAATTTTTCAAAGATTGGTTGCCACTTTAGAGATCCATCTTTTGGTTTATAAAAGAAAATTTTTAATAACCATCCATCATTTAAGGATGTAACTGCAAAAATTCTTGGAGGCATTCCAATTGAAAACTTTTCGACATGAACGCCTACTGAGCGAGCCGCAAGAAAATGACCAAGCTCATGTATTGTCACCAATACACCTAATAAAATAATAAATGAGAATAAGGTTGTCATATTATATAATTAATTTACTAAATAATACATAATTTGTTCCACACTATGAAAAATTTATAACCTTATTTTTAACCCAAATATCTAAAGTTTTTAAATCATCTAATGTTGGATTTTTAATCCAATGATGGTTATTTAAAATGAACTTATTGATATTTGGTATATCCGTAAATTTTATTTCATTATTTAAAAACCTAAATACTGCATAATCATTTGCAAGGTTTAAAGCGGCACCTGAGGTACCTAGTTTTTTTAAAGAATCAAAAGCTAATTTAATACAGGGGAATTTTTCATAGTCTGGCTTTTGAAAACTTAAGTCCCCACAATCAAAAAAATTTAGTTGTTCCCAGGGAGCCTCTACATGCCTAGGGTAGGTAAGGGCATACTGAATTGGTACCTTCATGTCTGGTACTCCAATCTGAGCCTTAATCGCCCCATCTTTAAGTTCAATCATCGAATGAATAATTGATTGTGGATGAACAACAATTTTAATATTTTCAGGCTTAAATCCAAAAAGCCAATAGGCTTCGATAACCTCAAACCCTTTATTCATCATAGTCGCACTATCAATAGTAATTTTATTACCCATTTCCCAATTTGGATGTTTTAAAGCTTCAGAAAGAGTGATATCTCTAAAGGTTGACTTGTCCCGTTCCCGAAATGGACCGCCACTTCCAGTTAAAATCAAATTTCGGACATCGCTTAGATCTTCACCAACAAGACATTGCCAAATTGCTGAATGCTCACTATCTACAGGGAATAATTTTGCTCCTGATTTTTTTAAGGCGGATTGAATAATATCTCCAGCCATAACAAGACTTTCTTTATTTGAAAGAGCAACATCAACACCCGCTTCTATAGCTATTAAGGTTGGTTCCATACCTGATGCTCCAACAAGAGCATTAAGCATTATATTTACATTTTGACGTGCAGCTAAATCCAAGAGACCTTCTCGCCCTTTTAATACTTTAATTGGAGTTGAGGCTAATTCATTTTCAACTTTTTTATAAGCTAATTCATCAACAATACATACTGCTTCTGGATTAAATTTTAGAGCTTGCTCAATTAATAACTCTGCATTTTTAAAAGCCGATAAATATACAATATCTAATTCATCCTCTAAATGAGATGCTACTTTTAAAGCATTTACTCCAATAGATCCTGTAGAACCTAAAACTGAGATTCTCTTTGATGTCAAAATAACTCCTTTTGAAACACTAGTTTAAACATAATTAACCTATTATTAAATTTTAGACCTACACCTGAATTTATTACAGAAAATGGGTATAATCCTTCTATCTCAAAAAAATTTATTTGCTTTTTTATACTTTGATTAACCTTTTTTAATTCTATATTTATTTTACTTTTATAAAAAACGGAACCTAGACCATAACGAAGTTTATATAATTTGTACTCATACCATTTTTTGATGCCAAGACTAATAGAACTATAAGTAAAATCTTTTATACCTTTTAAATCAGTTCTTTGTATTGAAAAGACAGAACTAAGCGTATCATTCTCACCAAAATAATATTGAAAACCAGCACCTATGATTTGTGGTAAATCACCTTCTGAAGAAAACCCAAAAAGCTTAGATGTGATTGATAAGTTCTTAGTTATCTTCGCAGAAATATTAAAATTAGGATAATACCAATTATTAAACTTTTTATTTTTAACTAATGTTGATACGTCATACTCAATTAAAATTTTGCTATTATTCCTCGGGTTAAAAATTGGTGAATGGGATAACCAAAGTCCAGAAAGTGATAGAATTTGATCTGTGTCTTTTTTGCAGTCATCACAGCCATCAAGATTAAAATTTGGAATTTGAGAAAAAAGAAGACTAAAAAATAGCCAAACCTTTATTAAAATTCTCATAACCTTAATTTAAATAATGCCGCGACTTGAGGATTCAATGAAATTAACTATTTGAGTTTTAATTCTAGATTCTGGAAAGTTTTTTTTAATTTTTTCTAATGATTGTTTTCTATTTGTTTCAGGTTTGAAATATAATTTATATATATCCTTTATGGTCCTTCTTTCACTTGAATCAAAGCCTCTTCTTTTTAGACCAAGGCTATTAATTCCTTGAAATTTTAATGGATTCTCTGCTCCTAAAATAAATGGGGGTACATCCTGAACAACTCTAAATCCTCCACCAATGAAGGCATGTTCACCTATTTTTGTAAATTGATGAACTAATACTCCACCACCTAAAACAGCCCAATCCTCTATCTCTACATGACCTCCTAAGGTTGTCAAATTTGACATAATAACATTATTTCCTAGAATACAATCATGTGCAACATGGGTGGATGCCATTAGTAAACAATCTGAGCCGACTCTTGTCTCACCAAGGGCTAATGTGCCTCTATTAATTGTCACATATTCTCTTATTGTTGTTCTATCTCCAATAATGGTTTCAGTTTTCTCACCCTCAAATTTTAAGTCTTGAGGAATTTCACCTATTGAGCTAGAATGAAAAATTTTACAATTATTTCCAATCCTTACATTAGCAAAAATACTAACATGATTACCAATTTTTGTATTATCTCCAACGTAAGTGTCAGCTTCAATTATTGAGTAAGGACCAACTCTTACATTTTCACCAAGGATGGCTTTTGAATCAATAATTGCCGTAGGGTGTATTAAACTAGAAATATTACTCTCTCGCTCGATCAACAAGATTAGCCGCAAATTTTGCCTCGGCTACTAATATATCATCAACATAACATCTGCCATAAAACTTGCAAAGATTCAATTTTCTTTTTACTAATTCCATTTGAACTTTTAATTGATCTCCTGGAATAATTGGTTTTCTAAACTTGGCAGTTTCAACAGTTGAAAAAAACATATTCATTGAAAGAGGATCTTCAATTTGGCTAAGCATTAAAAATGATCCTGCCTGAGCCATAATTTCTAAGGATAAAACACCTGGCATGACTGGCTGACCTGGAAAATGACCTTGAAAGAAAGGTTCATTTATAGTCATGTTTTTTAATGCGACCAACGATTTACCTTGCTCAATTATATTAATTTTATCGATTAGTATAAATGGATACCTATGAGGAAGGATTTTGATAATATCATTTATATTAAAACTCATTTTATTTACTAACTTATTCATTATCAGTTTCCGCCCAAAGTTCGTTTAGTTCTTTTGTATATTGCTTTTTTAATTTTTTTACAAATTCTACATTACTTGCATGCCCTGCTCTTGCTGCCGTCACATGTCCTTTAATTGGTACTCCAAGAAGAGCTAAATCACCAATTAAATCTAAGGTTTTATGTCTTACTGGCTCATTTTTAAATCGTAGAACTTTCCCATTTAGAATTCCATTTGCACCTTGGACTATATTATGTTCTATTCCGAACAGCTCTTTTAATCTCTCTATTTCATTATTATCAATTTCTTTATCTATGATAACAACAGCGTTGTCTAAGGCACCACCTTTAATTAATCCTTGCTCTTTTAACATTTCTACCTCACTTAAAAAACAGAAAGTTCTTGCTGGTGCAACTTCAAAAGCAAAATCCTCTTCCATATTATAAATAGCTTCATACTGAGTACCTAATGCTGGAAGAGGATATTCTACCATAAAAGTAATTCTGAATCGATCTGAAGGTATAACATGTATATCTATGTCCCTATATCGATTGGTATAATTTGTGGCTCGTGTTATTTCTAACACTTTTCTTTCTTTATTTTGGAGCTGTATTCCTGCTTTTATCAAACATTCAACAAAGTCTTTTGCACTTCCGTCCATTACTGGTGGTTCTTTCCCTGTTAATTCTATAAGGATATTATCAATTCTTAAACCACTCACAGCAGCTAAAGCATGTTCGACAGTATGGATTCGCACATCATTCTCTTCAATAGTTGTTCCTCTAGAAATATCAACTACATGATCAATATCTGCTTTTATTTCTGTACAACCTGGAATGTCTGACCTAATAAATCTTATACCATAATTTTCAGGCGCAGGATGAAATGTTATTGTTGTTTCAACACCCGTATGTAACCCTATTCCTTGACATGACTGAGAAGTTTTTATTGTTCTTTGTTTTCTTTCCATATTTTTTTTATTTGTTTAATAAAAAGTCTTCAAATTTATTTAGATTATTATAAAGTTTTCCTATTTTATTAAAAATAGCTTGTCTTTTATTATGTTCCCTGATTTCTCTTGCTGGATAGCCAGCATATACTTTTCCTCCAGATAGCGATTTTGTTACTCCTGACTTAGCAGCAAAGATAGAATTTGGGCCAATTTCTAGATGACCTGCAACCCCAACTCTACCAGCAAAAATACACGAATCCCCAATAATGGTGCTTCCAGAAATACCAAACTGGGCTGCCATTAGACAACCTTTACCAATCTTCACATTATGAGCTATCTGACCTAAATTGTCTAATTTAGAGGCCTTTCCTATAATCGTACTGCCAATTGTTGCTTTATCAATTGAACAGTTAGAACCAATTTCCACATCATCTTCAATAATAACATTACCAGTCTGTGGAATTTTATAATGAATATTGTTTTCTGTCACATAGCCAAATCCATCAGAGCCAATTACCGTCCCACTATGAATAATCACATTATTTCCAATTATGGAGTTATCATAAATTGTTACATTTGGATTAAAATAACAGTTTGAACCAATAACTACATTTTGACCAATCACTGTGTTCTCTCCAATAAAAGACCCTTCTCCGACCTTTGTACCTGACATAATAATCGCATTTGCACCAATGCCTATATTTTTACTTAATTTGGATTTGTTGTTTATTACTGCAGAAGGATGAATAGTTGAACCCTTATTTACACTTGGAAAATAAAGGTTTAGTGTTTTAGCCATTGCTAATTGAGGATTTTTAACAATTATCCCATTCCTACCTTCGAGTAACTTTATATCTGTTACGAAAACTGCTTTGGCTTTTGTTTTTAATAAATACTTTTTGTAAGCCAGATTACCGAGAAAAGTAATAGTTTCTTTTTTACTATCTTGGATTTCAGAAACACCTGATATTAGACAGCTCGTGTTTCCAATAGCTCGACCATCAACATGATCTGCTATCTCACTTAAAGTGAGCTTCAATTTTAATTATTTTCCAGATTTTAAGTTTCTTAGCTCATGTAGAACATCATCGGTCTGATCGTATTTAGGTTTAAAATAAAGTAATCCAACAGAAGCATCTATTATATAATCAAAACCTCCATCAATAGCGACTTTATCAACAGCCTCTTTAACCTTACCTAAAATTTGATATTCCATTTGAGACTGCTTTCGCATTAACTCTCCTTGCGGTCCAACTTTTTCAGCTTGGTAGTTTTGTATAGATCGTTCCATCTGAGCTAATTCTTGTTTTATGCTTTCGCCTTTATCCAGCGCCATCAATCGCTTTACTTCATAATCTTGTTTTAAACTATCCATTTTAAGAACCATTTGATCAAACTCTAGTTGAACTTTACGGTATTCAAGCTGTAGCTGGGATTCCGCTTCTTTAAACTCTTCAAACTCCGTTCGAATTCTTTCTGATAAAATATACCCAATTTTAAGTTGAGCCATAGCAATGTTGACTACACCAAAGTAGGTTATAAAAAAAATAAATATGCGCAAGAAACTTTTCACATTATACTCCTATTAATTAAAATTGTTGTCCAAATGTCAATGTGGTTTTCCAAGCTGGATCTAATTTTCCATTAGAATCAACTCTATCAAAGCCGTAACCAATATCAAATCCAAGTTTACCTATCATGGGCATAAAAAAACGTATCCCTGCTCCAAGAGATCTTTTTAAATCCATTGGACCACTTCTTGGCAAACTTAGCCTCTCCATTAAATCTGTTGAAGACCAAACATTTCCCATTTCAGCAAATATAATACCGTAAACTACAGGATTTTCTGCAAATGGTACTCGAAATTCTGTACCAATTTTGACCATCGTATTTCCACCAATTGGATTGTCACTCGTTGTCAGTGGACCAACTCCATTATCATCATACCCTCTGAGCGGATTTCCATAAGGGATACCATTCCCACCCATAATAAAGCGATCATTATATGGTATGAATGAGATACCTCCCTCTTTTGAGGGTAGTGCTTTTATAATACCTATTTTAAAAGAGTTTGTTAAAATAAATTTCCAAAAAGTTGGAGTATACCATTCCAAATTTAACGTGTGCTTATGAAAGTTTTCTTGCCCTCCTAGTACCCAACCTGATAATGTAGAATTGAGGGAAAAATGAGACCCCAGAGTTGGAAATTCAGGATGATCCCTACTATCCCTTCTAATTGCCTGAGTTAATGAAATACCATCTGATTTAGACATCCCTCCTGCATAACTATCTAAATCCGCTTGAGTTCCTTCGTTGAGCCTTCTAGCCATTTGAAATGACCACGTTCCTCTAAAAAAATCATCAGGCCATTTAAAAATACGACCCCACATAAGGCTTCCACCGGCTAAGGTTGTAACAAGAGGTGAATAATATGTACTCGAACCCCCTCCTTGCAGTCTATAAAATACAGATCCACCTAGAAGGTTTTTAGTATCATTAACCATGGGGTCAGTAAAACTAATACTCGCAGTTCTGTATTTAGGTTGATTAGAGTTGAAATTTTGATAATTAGAGGAATTTGTTCCACCAACATTTGTTCCAACATTAAAGCTAAAGCTTAAACTTTGCCCTTTCCCTTTAAAATTTGGTAATGCGAGACCACCACCACCCGTCATTCCTAAAGATTGTGTATAACCCATATTAGCACTTGCTTGTCCTGCTGGTTTTTCTTCAACTGTGAACTCAATATCAACTTTATCTTCTGAAACCGGCACTATATTGGGAGCGGCGTTAGCAAAAAAATTAAGCATCATAACTTCTCTATAGCTACGTGCAATTCTTTCTTGACTATAGACATCTCCAGGGTACACCCTCAACTGCCTGCGTATAACATTTTCTCGAGTTCTAGTATTTCCCAGAACAGCTATGTGATTAATGTAAACTTTATGATTTTCTGTTATTACAAAATTGATATCAAGTGAGTCTTCACCAATTGGTGTAATCTGAGGTTCTATTCGACTATATATATAGCCTCTATCTAAGTAGAGTCCTTGCACTCTTGAGAAAACAGCCATATTAAAACCATCCTCTCCATAGTTGTCTCCTTTTTTTAAAGATAAAGCCCTACTTAGTTGGTCTTCATTAAAAAGAGACATACCTTCCCATGAAATATTTCTATATCTGTAAATAGGACCTTCTTCTATTTTTAAAATAAAATTAATTCTTTTTTTATTTTGGGAATATTCAATGGAGTCACTTATTATTTGAAAATCTCTATAACCTTTATTTCGGTAAAATGTTGATAAGAGACTCAAATCTTCATTAAATTTTTTATCATCAAATGTTGATCTCCAAAATAAATACCACGGCTGTTGTTTAGTTTCTTTCAATTGCCAACGTAGTTTAAAATCAGAAAAATCTTCGTTTCCTTCAAAAATAATTTTTCCTATTTTAGCCTTACTATTTTCTTTTATTTTGAATTTTATATTTCGAGCAAGCTCTTTTCCTTTTCCTCCAAAAAGTGTGAAGTGTTCAGTTAAAGTATCAAGAGAAGATTCTATCTCTATATTTAAAAAACCTTTTTCTGCATATATGCTTTTTATTTTTTCCGTAGCCTGTTTTAAAGTATTAGGTTTAATTCGTTGCCCTTCAGAAAAAGAAAGTTCTTCATCCAGTTTAGAACTTTTTAGTTTTTTATTCCCAAGATATTCAATTTTGTTTAAAATGAAATTTTCAAGTACAACTATTGTAATTGAAAGTCCGTCTTCTAATTCTTCGTTATATTCAATTTGAATATCTTGAAAAAGGCCTAGTTTCCATAAACGCTTTATTGCGCGTGGAAAATCAACTGGAGAGATAGTTTTTCCTTCTTGAAGACCGGCTGTAAATAAAATTGTATTTTTTGAAGTAATTATATTACCCCTAGTTGCAACTTTAGAAAGTTTTATATTCTCACTTTTTTGTTGAGAAAATAAAAACATAGTTGATAATATTAGAATTAAAAAAGATTTCAAGAATAGCCTCTTATTTGATCACTTACTTTCCCATACCTTCTTTCTCTATTTTGGTAATTTTTTATCGCTTTCATTAATTCTTCCTCACGAAAATCTGGCCAGTATATATTAGTCATATATATCTCGGTATATGCACTTTGCCATAATAAGAAATTGCTTAGACGGCTCTCACCACTCGTTCGTATCATAAGGTCTGGGTCTGGAATAACTTTAGTATATAGGTTTGAAGAAAATAGTTCTTCATCTATTTCTTCGGGTTTTAAAAAACCATCTCTTACTTCTCGAGCTAAGGATTGCACAGCTTTTATTATTTCTTGCCTACTTCCATAATTCAAAGCAAGGGAAAGGTTTAAACCCGTATTTTTAGAAGTTAGTGTTACTCCTTCTTGAAGTCCATTTTTAGTACTTGTCGGAAGCATTTCTAAATCTCCTATAACATTAAACTTTACATTATTTTCATGTAGTCCTTTTATCTCTTTTTTTATGGTCCGAAGCAGAAGAGTCATTAATGCGCTTACTTCTGCTGGAGGTCTTTTCCAGTTTTCTTTAGAGAAGGTATAAAGAGTAAGATATTCAACTCCAATTTTTCCACAAATACGAGTTATATCCCGCACTGAATTGATCCCTTCTCGATGTCCTGCTAAACGTGGAAGAAATCTTTCTTTTGCCCACCGACCATTCCCATCCATTATAATTGCTACATGCTTTGGAATAGAGTCTATTATTGTATTATTTTTATTTATTTTTTGCATTAAAGATTAATATCAGGAGGAATTAGATAAAATTAGTTAATAGGTTTTATTGAAACAATAGAGTTAGAGTTATTATTTTTAAAATATTTAACCCAATTTTTTGAAGAGTGTTCTTCAATTGTAAACTTTATTCTTTTGGAGAATTAATACGATTCAAAAGATTATCCGTAATTTTAAAATATATCTCTTTCGCATTTGAATTTTTATCTTGAAGAACAATAGGGCTTCCAGAGTCTGTAGAGAGCATAATATCTTCTAAAACTGGAATTTTACCTAATAATGGAACATTTAACCTATCACTTTCTTTTTTACCACCTCCTGTCTTAAAAATGTCAAGAACTAAGCTGAATTCACCTAAGTTATTAACCTCTACTTCCTTCTCATTTATTTTAATTTTAGATACAGATTTTTCTTTCGATATCAAACCATTAATCATTAAACCAGACATATTTTCAATCACACCTAAAACGGGCGTGTTAACTTTTCGAAACATATCAGCACCTTTTCGAACATCTGCTAATGCCATATCTTGAGGTGTTGTAACAATAACAGCTCCTGTCATTTTCAGTTTTTGAGTCAAAGTAAGTTGAATATCTCCTGTCCCAGGTGGAAGATCTAAAATCATAAAATCAAGCTGTCCCCATTCTACATCTTTAAAAAATTGTTCGGTCATTCTTGAAACTAAAGGACCACGCCAAATAACAGGAGTTTCATTCCCACTGATAAACCCAAAACTCATAACCTTCATTCCAAATTTTTCTAAAGGTATCAACTTTTTATCATCTGTCATTTGTGGCTGCTCATGCAAATCTAAGACTATCGGCAATGAAGGACCGTAAATATCTAGATCAAGAAGCCCTACCTTAAAACCTTTTTGAACTAATGTACATGCAAGGTTAACCGCAACTGTAGATTTCCCAACTCCTCCTTTACCGCTTGCAACAGCAATAATATTCTCAACATTCTCTAATCCTGAATTTTGTGTTTTAAGAAGAGACGGTGAAGGTTGAGAATCATTCGATAATGCAATCTCTACATAAGTAAAATCTTTTTTAAGAGCTTCCTTAATATTTTTTATTACTTCTTGTTTTTTACTTTCATTTTGAGACGATATATTTAAAGTAATCGTTAACCTATCTTTAACAATCGCTATATCTTTAACCATTCCAAAGGAAGTGATATCTCTAGAAAAACCTGGATAATTAATGGATTTTAATTTTTCAAGTACTTGTTCTTTATTCATAATTTTTATAAAAAAAACGGCTGCTTTTAAGCAGCCGCTCCTATGCTTTGATACTATCAGCTATCTATCCAGGAAATTCCCGTCCAAACCAATCGTAATTTATTTTAATGTATTTAGTCCATTCTTCTGGTACTTCACTCTCTTCAAATATCGCCTCAACGGGGCATTCCGGCTCACAGGCCCCACAATCTATACATTCTTCAGGATCTATATAAAGAGAATCTGTTTCTTTAGGGACAAATCCATCTACTTTAGCTTCAGCTCCAGCACCTTCTTTATCAGTTGGCCCATGGATACAATCTACGGGACAAACTTCTACACAAGCTGTATCGCACGTTCCCACACAGGGTTCAGCAATAATATAAGTCATAACAGTACTCCTACTTAATTTTGTTTTTTCATAGTTTTAAACACCCACTAATTTAATAGATAAAAAAATAATTGTGAAAATGTTTATAATCTAAAATATAACCTTTGAGGAAGCTTGTTTTTTTGCTTAAATAAATGTTCAATCTAAAAGCGTTTTTACAAACGTATTTACTAAATGTCCCTATGTTTATGAAAATGCTCTTTAGATACGTTAATTGAAGTGGTTAAAATACCTATATTAAAAATATTTTTATTATTAAGATGAGTGTTGATAGGCACTAAATCGATGGGTATAATAAAGAGTTTTTTACTTTTATTCAGAAATATATAGCTTTCTATTCTGAAGTTCGGTCAAACTTTTAACTTCTTTAATATCTTTGACCGCGCCTTTAATTTTATTATCTAATTTTTTTAATATCTTATCACTAGTTGCCATACTATTACTAAGTTGAATAAACTCTTTATTTGCAACGATAACGTTATCTTTAGATGTGTTTGCATCCTTAATTAAAACATCTAACTGAGATTCAATTTGATTTATTTTAGATTTTAAGTTATCTGATTTTTCATCATTATTTAAAACTCTGGAGTTAATCATAAATAATCCTATCAAAACTAAAAAAATATTAAATGTTAATAGGGCTGTAGTAGTGTTTTCTTTTTTCATGAATAGGTTTTTTACTTTTTTTATTAAAGAAAAGATCAGTTTTTTATAAAAGTACTGGGTTAAAATAATTAGTACATGCTCATAATACCTAGAATAATTAAAATAAAATATGGTACTAAATCTGCAGCCCCTATATAATCCTTAGCAATCCTCTGACCTGCAATTAAAAAAAGCATAGTTACTGCAAGATGTACAAAGCCATAGAATATCCAAATAGTTGTCTTCTCTACAAAAGCAAAATATAGGCCGTAAACTAACATTACCCCCCCTGTTAATTCTAAAAGAGTTAATATGCTGAGTAGTACAGAGTAAAAATTTTTAAAAATAGTATGTGAAAAATGACCTTTAAAAAAATCAAGATTTTCTTTTCTATTTAAAATTTTATCAATTCCAGATTGTAAAAAAACTATTGAAATAAAAAAAGCGATCAAAATTTGGCTTAAAACCAAAGGATCTTTAAAAGCAATTCCTAAAAGCTCAATTCTATCTCCATATCGTTCTTCAACCGATTGAGAAAACAATGGAGTCATCAAAATTGGATGAAACAATAAATACTTTAAAATGCTGTTTTTCATACTCACCTTTATTCTATTATTAATTCTTCTATACGCGATTTTACTAAATCACTTAATTCTTCAATTGACATCTTGGAATATTCAATCTGCATTATAGGTTTTCCAAATTTTATAATTAAGATTCCCGGCCGTAACCGCCAATCTGTTTTTTTTTTTGCTTTAAAACCTCCAGACAAACCAACTGGAATAATTGTAGCTCCTGATTTTTTAGCAAGATGAAATGGGCCTTTTTTAAAAAGGCCAAGTTCTCCTGTAGTTGTTCGAGTGCCTTCAGGTGCAATTAAAATTGAGACTCCACTTGATATCTTATCTTGTGCAATTGAAAGGCTATTTAACGCCTGTCTAATTTTTGTTCTCATAATTGGTATTATTCCATATTTTTTACACACATAACCCCAAAAAGGGTATTTGAAAATTTCAACGGCAGCGACAGCAGATATATAATGAGTGACGTACGCACCTATCATAAATTGATCAAACATTGATGCATGGTTAAACATATAGATATATGGCTCGTTTGAAAAAAGAGGAGGAACATTTTCTTTTTTTAAATATTGTCCGCCAAATAAGCACCAAAGCCAGCAAAAAGGTCTAAGGACTAAATAAAAATATTTCCGCGGTATTACAAAAAGCAGTGAAAAAATAAGAGAGAGCACTATCATGGTATAAAGAAACCAAAATGGCCATATAACCAAAGAAATTATGGTTTTATACATTAATGATGTCTTTATTTAAATATTTAAAAACTTTGTGATTAACTTTTGAGAAAGGGTAAAGATCAATATCTGCTGGTAAAATCCATTTATATTCTTTTTTCGAGTTTATTTTCTCTTCTTTAAGTTCACAATTAAAACAACTCATTGTAATAGAAAAATGTGAATACTTATGTTTTACGGAGCATAATGTATTGAAAATTTTAATTTCAAATTTTAGACTTTCCTCAATCGAGTTTTTAAAAAAATCTTTAATATGATTTGTATTAGTGTTTTTAAAGTTTGGTAACTCCCAAAGACCTCCTAGCATAACATTTTCTTTTCTTTTTTGAATTAAAAAATATTTTTCTTTCCAAATTATTCCAGAAGTATAATCATAATGAGGTGTTTTTTTTCTTTTTATTTTATTTGGATAAAGGCTTGGATTCCCATTTTTGAAAGCCTTACAAAAAGAGGAAACAGGACATTCTAAACATTTTGGAGTCATGGGAATACATATAAGTGCTCCTAACTCCATCATCCCTTGATTAAAATTTCCAGGATTTTTTTCAGGTATAATGTTCTGGAGATTTTTTTTTATTTTTTTTATGTTGGTTGGTGATATTTTTTTTAGCCCTAAAATCCGGAACATAACTCTCTTAACATTTCCATCTAAAACAGGATAATCCTTATTATAGGCTATTGATAAGACGGCAGCAGCAGTGTATTCACCAACACCTGGAAGAGCATAAAATGATTCCCAATTATTTGGAATTTTACCATTATATCGATTACACACAATTATTGCCGCTTTATAAAAATTCCTACATCTACCATAATAACCTAATCCTTCCCAAATTTTCAGTAAGTCTATCAAATTTGCTTTGGCAACGGCTTTAATGTTTGGGTAATCATTTATCCACTTATTGAAATACGGTATAACAGTACTAACCTTAGTTTGCTGAAGCATTACTTCTGAAATCCAAATTTGATAAGGATCTTTAATTTCTCGAAATGGCAAATCTCTTTTTTCTTTATTATACCATATTAAAAGGGGATTGGCTAGCAAGTTTATTTGCATTATACAATTTTTTTAGGAGAGAGACCTAGCTTAACAATCTCCCAATGTAATAAAGAGATCTTTTCTATTACCTCTTGTGAAAGAGGACTTTTAATGTTTTGCTCAATCATCTCTCCATATTTCAGAAACTGTTTATTTAATGATTGTTGAATTTTTTTTCCATCATCAGTTAAAAAAACTTCAACAAGGCGACCATCTTCAGATGATTGCCTTCGGGCTAACCATTTCTTTTTTTCAAGACCATTCACTAGCCGTGTAAGCGTACTGTTATCAACGCCAATTTTATTAGACATTTCTGTCATAGTAATTCCATTAATAGGAATTACTGAAATCCCAAGTATTTGCTGATAGGATGCACCAGGAATAGAAATGTTTTTTCTAAAAAAACTTTGTAAATCAACTAAGAAAGAGCTTAATAACTCGCCATAATTCATCTTTGTATATTACAACTAAATTAACTACTTTTCTTTTTTATTTTTGAGGAAGAAGTTTTAACCTATTTGCATGAGAGATAAAAAATTCTCTCGACCTGCTATCTCTATTTTTCCCTCCAAGATGTCCAATAATATTCCAATGGTCCATTGAATAAAGTTTAATCCAATACCATTGACCGGTCATAAGAGGCTCTCCTCCAGAATATTTCACACTAGGATCTGATCCATTTGATCTTGAACTTGGAGCATACATTGAAATAGAGTTCACAACGCCATCATTCTCGTACCAAGAAGAATCTGTTTCATTTCCATTTGCCCAATGTCCAGTTCGAGACCCTAAAATTTTTGCTCTGGTTCTTGTAATAATTGAAGTCCCCTTTACGGGAATATGAAATTTAGAGTTATTTTTCTTTTTAGTTGTAGAGGTAATTATTGAAAAATAATAAATATCTGGAGAGATTCCAATTAAGGTATTTAGTTCATCAGCACCACTAAGAGATAAGTCCCAAGAACTTATATTTTTAGTTTTCCAAGCATCATGAGTACGCATTCTATAAATATAGTCAGGCCAACTCTCTTCTATCGCTCTTTTAAAACCCCATTGTTCAAGGTCAAAATTGTAAAAATTTGTTCCAATAACGCCGGCAAGGCCAACAAAATATTGAATAAAAGGAATAGTTTTTTTTACAATATTAGCAAGCGTTGTACCATTATGTGGTGTTGAAATAGAAGTTATGCTTAAAATTAAATTTTTTGAGGAACTTCCTAGTAAAATTGATTTTTCAAAATGATCTTCATCCTCTTCATATATCTCGTGATCTAAGAGATATTGCAACATTCTAGCTGTTTGCCCTCCCATACTATGTCCAATTAAATGTACTGGATTAGAGGAATCCCACTCTGGATATAAACCATCGTAAACTTTATTTTCAGGCTTTTGAATTATATTATATTTATCAGAATGTTTTTTCCCATAATCAACCTGTCCTCCTTTTATTTGATAGTAGAGTTCAATTGCACGCTCCCAATTCGAAGATACCGGCCCAACTGAGACTTGATATATGGTATGCCCTTCTTCCTCTAATATTTTAATATAATCATTCTTTCCACCCCAATAATTATATCCCCCCATTTCATCTTGTCCCCATCCCATAAAACCATGAATTAAAATGATCGGGTGATTATTATTAGAAAATAAAAACTGAGATATTAATAGTAAACTAAATAATAATTTCATTTTAGAGGAATGCCTATTTCTAAACCATGAATAATTATGCCATTAACGTAAATAAAACTACCATAACCTATAATTAGTGAATTTAAATTATAACTAAAACCTAACGCCTTTGTATAAAAATTTTTTATATAACAC
>ENA-OSJC01001931-OSJC01001931.1-marine-metagenome-genome-assembly--contig:-NODE-1931-length-16219-cov-5.101412_pt1 | contig 16219 bp, 29 predicted proteins | sample MGYA00237885_ERZ534234 | MGnify/ENA primary metagenome ERZ534234 (study PRJEB26413, sample SAMN06343907) | marine metagenome | isolation source: coastal waters | place: Atlantic Ocean: West Antarctic... | reverse complement strand
ATATGCGAGATATTATGGATTTGCATGTAAAAATAGTTGATAGATATTTTCAAATTTTAAAAGAAATTAATCCGATTTATTTACCACATCGAATGACTCTTTTATTATCTTTAGAATTTTCTAAATTAAATATAAATCAATTACAAAAATTACTTAATACAAGTGATGAAAATTTAACTCATGATGTATCGGGAATCAATAATCATATTGATAGAGATACAAAAGTCATGGATGATAATTTTCTTTTAAAATCTTTAAGTACTAGCCCGTCTTAATTGACGGGTTTAACCTTCTAAGCATTTGCAGAGGACTGGTAGGCACATAGGCAACCATATCCAAACAATTAGTTTTAGTCACCTTTGGGCATAGGTAGGAAAAAAAGCCCATCAAATTTTAATAAGAGAGAGGATGTAAAGATGGAAAGTAATACTTTAAGCGAACTCTTAAGGAGTCGCAGTGATAAAGAGATAAGTCAAAATGTTTGCATAGGTGATGTTTATTATCATCTTAAAAAATCAAGCGGGACTAGAAGACGATTAAGAGTTGATGCAGTTTACAATGCTAAAGGTCTAAAAGGGAAACCTGATAAAACTATAGTAGCGTGTACTGACATGGCAACACGCCAACCTTATACGCCAATCATGGTCAAGAACTTTCTAAAGAATTACAAATCTTTAGAGTTGACCAAGGGCGAGTCATTTATATATAGCGGTCAAGTTGGTCGTTTGGGAGGATTCATGTCCCATTTATATAAAGCGATTTCGATGTCTGACTCTTCAAACAGAAGGAAGCTTGAAAAAGCATTCCCTGAAGAGGTCGCAATATTTAATAGTAATTGGTCTTTTGATGATATCCAAGATAAAGTCAAAACAGGTGCAAGACTGCACCAACACTAGGCCTATCTACCCCTCATTAATTTGGGGGGTATGATATATGATAGAACGAATTTTAATAAGAAAGAGAGGTTGTAAAAATGATGATATTTAATTATCCAAGTAAGAAAGAACTAAAAGAAAATGTTGGTCAACAACTTAAATATACTGAAACCAGTATGTTTGGATTGGAGTTTAAACCCAATGGAACTTTTGCGGGTTGTAATAGACCGCACGATTATAGAGGGACAGGGAAAAGAGAATTCTTTGCAGAAGTAACAATGCAAGATAACTTGATTTCTAAAGTCTCATGAGATTAATATTAAGCCTTAGTGCATTTGGTATTGTCTTATTCTTTTTAGCTTTTTATTTTATTCTTGAAGAACTTTCAAGAGTAATTTATTAACCAACTATAACCCAACTTAATTGTTGGGTTTTTTTCTTAATAAACAATTAAGGAGAAAAAGTATGAAAGACAATTTCATGGTTAGAATTGAGAGTGTTTATGGTAATAGGTTAATTTATCCTGTTAATAGTGTTGCTTTATCAGTAGCAAAATTAATGGGTAGAAAAACTTTTAATCAAGAGCATATTGTTGAGATACAAAAGTTAGGCTTCGAAGTTCAAGTTGAACAGGAGGTCTTATGATTTATTATTCATTCATAGGGATTCTAATATTAATTGGAATCTCTTGTGTGATTGTTCCTTTTCTTAAAGAAGAGAACGACAAGATAAATATGTATGTCGAAGAGGAAAGATTTGACAGTGACGAAGAAGAACTTCGAAATGAGTCAAGTGAAATCAGAGACTATGATTTCTTGGGAGACCGCAATGAGTAGTGCGTTTTTTAGAAATCTAAACATTGATAATTTTCCAGTAGACGAAAACAGGTTTGAGCAACGATGTAATTGTTGTAACAAGGGCATGTTTGACGGCTACAAGCTATACTTAAGAGATGAATACTATGCCTGTAGTAAGAAATGTTTTATAGACATTCTTTACTACAGTGGGCATTACATGTTCACCACTTTTGATGAGGGAGACATTGATGTTTCTAATGGTGACTGTTTTTATGACAGTGATGGAAATGCTTATTGGAGCAAGGAATATTTAGAACACAAAGAAAGTAAAGAACTTCTGAATCATGATTATTATGATGAAGATGAAGAACAAATGAACTCGTAATGAAGTGGCAGTCGACAGAGTCTGAAAACATTACGAATAGCAAAGCTATTAACACTAGTGGGCTTTGTGGTCTAGGATTGTGTAAGTAATTGCACATTTGACATTACAGAAGATTGGGATATGGATATGCTACGACCTTTAATGTACTAAGATATCGCTTCCTGAGTATGAAGCTAAACTGCTCACCTTATTTAAAAAAATTATAACTTCTAATGGGGTGTGCGTTAGAAGACACGAGTGACGAGGTATTTAGTAAGGGCTAAATTCCTATGACTTACAAGGAGGTTGGGATAAAAACCAACATAGTAGGGATACTAAAAACATCTGTTTAAATCTAAGAATGTATACGACTTAGTTTCAGTTGGTATCTGCAAAGTGCCTTTAAAGTGTCTTAGCAATTCGATGATGTAACCTTGACCGAAGGATAGATTGCAATCTGTCATCATTGATAACCCCACCAATTTTTAAAAATACTAGCTATAAGTCTCTTCGAGGGAGGGGACTTTTATTTATTATTTAGAGAGGAGAAACAAATGGATGTAATAGACAAATTTGAAGCTGAGTTTGGCTTTGGAAATAAATTTAATATGTATGTAAAAAAGTGTGACAAATGTTCAACTCCTATGAATTTTGGATGGGTTGTTGGAGACTATGAAGCTTGTGGTGAAAAATGTGCCGTAAACTTATTAGGTGGACAAAACAGGTTTAATTTAGAAATGAAAATTTGGAATTCACAGGGTGATAACGATAATGTTTATTACACTCACTGGGAATGCATGGACGATGAAGTTGATGCACTAGGTTTTTATTACAATGAGAAGGGTGAAGAAATTGATTGTACTGTTGAAAAAGCGGTGCAAATTCTATCCAAATCTGATTATTACAAAATAGAGGTGAGCGAATGAAAACCATGACAGAAAAAATAAACAATGACATCATGGGTAAGTTAAAGAAAAAGAAAGAGCCAATGGCACTTGGTAAAGAAATTGAAAAGTACCATGTTTGGATAGGTGATAAGAAGATGACAACAAATCTTGTAACTTACACTCTTGCCAAAATACTGTTGGATGTTTATGTAGACAAAGGTCACAAAGAGGTGACAATAATAGGAGTTAGATGATGAGATTAAATAATCTAGGCGAAGATTTAAAATCTGATGGTGAGGTGCTAGACATGGTTTACGATTGGGCAGAAGCCCACCCATGGATAGCATCAGACTTAAAAGAAATACTGGAAAACCAAGAAGAGCAAATCTCTGATGGTTATAAGTCATATCTTTTAAAACAGAAGGCAATTGAGATTAGTGCAAAACGCACTGAAATCAACACTTCTGACTGGACACCAAATTTAGGAGTAAAAGATGTTTAATGGATTTGAAGATTGGGAAGTGTTACATGATGAGGTTAATTTATCCACATTGTTAACATTTCCTGAAAAGACTGATTTTGGTTACTGGTTTGAAAGAGAGATTGGTACCGAATGGGGTTGGAACGAACACGATGAGTATGTAGGTGATGGAGTATGGAATCAAACTATGTGCGATGTTTATTTCTTCGAGGTTACTCAAGAACAATTAGAAATGGTTGAGAAAAGAGAACTTTGGATATTAGAACAAAGAAAGAAAAGTTAGTAAAACATAACGCATCTAAGATGGTGTGTTATTTCTTATTAATTTCCGAGGAGGAAAAATGAAAGAAAGCACTAAAGTGACTTATTTGAAACACGATAAAGTCAAAATAGTTTTAGACATGGATGATTACAGGGCATTATTGAAAGGTCGTAATGACTTAAGCAGTGCTATCTGTATGATGCATGAGTGTTGTACAGTTTATTTAGAAGATGTTGGTAAATTAGAAAGTCTGAATCATAGAATTGATAGGGGCTTGGGATTTGTAAGCAAAAAAGATGACAGATACGGTTATCATGGGTATGTCCTTAGTAATGATTTGAGGGCTAAAGAGTGATTGGTGATAATATACCAAACGAAAACCATGAAGGTGATTGTCCAAAGTGTAAAGGAAAGTTAGAGTTCTTAAGCGGATGTGATATGGAGAACGAAACTTGGCAATGTTTAGACTGTCATGCTGATTTTGATGTACGAGTCGACTTGGTCAGAGATTGGTCTACTTTAGAGGAGCTTAAACAAGAAAAAAAGTTTGCTATTCAACAGAGAGATAATTTTGTTAATATGATGAAGATTAAACGGAGGTAAGTAATGATTGTTTATGAATACACAAACAGAGAAAACTTACATGAAGGTGATTTGGCCTTTAGTAAATTCTATGGGACAAAAGAGGAAGCTATCAAACTTAAACAAGAGCGTACAAAAATCTTTAAACATGATTTAAAGGCTCTTGGTAGAGATGAGATAGCAATGATTTTGTCTATGGGACATGTTAATATGACTTATCAGGGAGGTTGGCAAGAAGTCCATGATATTTCAACTCTAGTTAAAAGCACCAAGGAGGTCAAATGATTGAAGATATGTTTAATAACATTTGTTATAAGACATGGGATCGGAAAGATGATGATGTTAAGACTCTGATTAAGGGTCTTAATGCCATCAAGTCCACTTATGTAATACAATGGGTCTCTAAAGACCAAGTTAGAGTTTGGTGTGACCAATCAGACTTCGATAGTTTGATAGATAAAGAAGATGGAGGGTTTAATGAAATCGAAAGGTAAAGAATATCTTACAATTTTGTTAGAACTAATTTTTATGGGAGTAGTGTGGTATGCATTTTCTATCGCACTTCTTTCTATACTGGGAGGTTAAATGTGTCACATGAATAATAATAAAAAAACAATAAGAATACCTTTAAGCGATTATGATGTTAACGAGTTATTTCGTGAATTAATAGATGGTGATGGCCGAGATGAAATTCATTGGAGTTTTAACCCCGAAGGTAGCCAAGAGTTAATTAATGTTATATTTATCAAGGAGGAAGAGGATGATTGAAATTACAATTGAAGTAAACCACGAACTTATTGAGGGATTGCAAGAGATTTGTGATGCTGATAATACAGAAGGTGCTAATGAGGATACTACTGAAGTCTTTACTGCTATCGATGGGAGTGTTGTGAAAATAAATTGGGTTCAGCACGAAGATGAGAAGTGGTTTGACGAGAATGGAACAATTCATTTTAAAGGGGAGGCCGAGGATGGAGATTAAAGAAATAGAGTTCTTTGATTGTGCAATTCAACTTAGAAGAGTCCGAAGATTACAACAAGATGCTGAATTTGAAGACAAAACAGAACTAGCTGAATTTTATAAAACAAGAGTAGAACATTTTCAATCCCTTATAGACCAAGAGGTTGAGTATGAGCCTAATTTTTAACAATGGAGGTGAGGAAACTAATGAGTAACCACTTAATCAAACAGTTAGACAGAGAGGTAGACTCTTTGCAAATGGCTTTAGCCTTTCAAGTCAATGTTAGAGATAACATTGTCGACTGGTTAGAGGGTGAGTTAGAACATAACGAGCCTGTAATTAACGGAGACGAAGTATTAACTGATGGCACACATGACATTCATGTTGGTCGTTCAGAATGTGCGGACTCTCTACTATCAATGATTAACAAATGGGAGAGTAACAAAAGATGACTAATCCTAATAACAATAAAAACTTTAATGATGAAGCTTTAAAAATTAACAGGAAGCTGAAGAAAGAGTTAGATGAAATTTATGAAACAGTTTTTGGTTTGTTAGACAATGGCGAGGCATCACATGATGAGCTAATTGTGGTTTTAAAGGGTCTATATGACGATTCTCAGACTCTAGAGGCCTCAAGGCAAGATGACTACTGGTCTAAACAAAAGGCTGTTAAAATATTACATAAAAAGGCAATGGAGGTTGAAGAATGACCGCTAAACGAGAAATTCTCTTAGCAGTAGCGATATGGGACATTGTTTATGCAAAGATAGATAAGCGTTGTCCTAGATTTGATGGGCTAACCGATTTAGAAAAAGAAGAAATAGTGGGCGATGCAGTAAGTCAAATAGCCCTCACTTTGAATAACACATTAGAAAAAGAACTAGATGAAAAAGTAATGGAAATTCAGAGTTTACACATTTTATGACATCTAGTAGAGAGTGTGGAAAAGAGACCCCTAGTTGAACCAATTAGGAGTCTCTTACTTCTTCTACTTAATTAATTACTATAAAGGACTACTATGGAGAACAATTTGGAAATGTGTACGATTTGTACAGGTCAAAAATCTGACTTAGATGTTTTCAGACTAATTAATTATTACGAAAAGACAGTGTGTGAAGTTTGTTTACAAACAGTAGTCGCACCTGCTTCACCTAAATTATTTATTAATTATGTTAATAATGGTGAAATTGTCTACGAAGACTTGCAAAAAGAGAAAGATTACATACAGTCACTTGATGTGGTTGACTCTTTCTTTGATGATAATGATGTTGCTTATGCCGTTGACTCGGATGGATCAATTTTGAAAACAAAGGACTCAAGTCCTATTATTTTTGACGAAATAACTCCAAAAAGCTTATTTGAGTTCCTAGAAAAGAATGCAGTAGGCCAAGAGGAAGCTAAAAAGACATTATCGGTTGCAATGTACAATCATTTCAAAAGAATTAAGCTAAATCGAGAAGGTATACAAATTAACAAGAACAACATACTTCTTATTGGAAGTACTGGTGTCGGTAAGACCTTCATAACTTCGTTATTAGCGAAGAAACTAAATTTACCCTTTGTCATTGCCGATGCTAACAGTTTAACCCAAGCAGGGTATGTTGGTGGCGATGTAGAGGACATGTTAGAAGCATTAGTGCGTAAAGCTAACGGAGATATAGAAAAAGCACAGTGTGGGGTAGTAATTATTGATGAAATAGACAAGATTTGTTCATCAAAAGGCTCAGGTCGAGACCCAAGCGGTGAAGGTGTACAACAGGCTCTTTTAAAGCTTGTTGAGGGAGGAGAATTCAAGGTTGGAGGTAGTAAAACTGAGCCAAAGACTAAAAGCTACATGTTTGATACCACAAATGTTCTTTTTATTGTGGCAGGAGCCTTCACTAACATTGAAGAGATAGTGTTATCTAGGGAAGTTCCTAGTGAAAACATTGGATTTTTGAATGAAAGTAAAGAAAAAATAAGCAAAGACGAGATATATAAGAAAGTTATGCAGGAGGATTTCGAAAAGTTTGGGATTATTCCAGAACTTCTAAGTAGACTACCAACAAGGGTATCATTAAGACCCCTTACTGAGGAAAATTTGGTCGAAATCATGTCTAAAATCAACAATAACCTAGTAGGGCAGTACAAACACTTGTTTGCAGAGGATGATATTAAGTTTAAAATCACAAAAAGTGCATTACGAGAGATTGCAAGGAATTCTATACTAGGAAACACAGGAGCAAGAGGATTACAAGGTATATTTGAGCAACTTTCTAGAGAAATTATGTTTACGGCACCATCTGATGATTCTGTCACTAATTTTACTATTACAAAGAAGGATGTTTTAAATTTGACAAACGGTTAACAACTAAAAACGGAGGTTTTATGGATAACAGGGAATTACTATTATTACAAATCTCATCACAATTAAACCATATGTCCCAAACAGTAAGCAAGGGGCGACAATCTGCATTTAAAAAAGTTTTACTTGGTGCAGATAGCGTAAGGACAATTGCGGAAGATATTTTAGACTTTACAATCAGTGCATTATCGAAAGGTACCGCACTAACATCAACGGCATCAGCCTTGGCTTCAAGGATGAATGTACACACCCAATTTAATTTAAAATCAGGTACTTCACAAAAAGCGGAAGCTACTATGATTTCAGCAGGGGTTGAAGCATTGGGTTCACTCGGATCTCTTGGTTACACACAAGTGGTTACTGAGTCCCAAGGTGTCATGAAGTTAAACAGGTTAGATTTTAAAGATGAGAAGAACTTATTGTTCTTTTATTTTAGAGAGATAAGAAGAGTGTCACCCATAGACTTGCCACAAGAGGAGTACAAGGGTTGGACACATCCTTATAAGAATGGTGTTCCTATAGTTAAGAAAATGCCATCGGAGTTAAGCAAGAAGTATCTCTACAAGAGAATGCCTAAGGTTTACGATGCTCTAAACTCTTATGGTTCAACAGCATTTATTGTAAATGAAGAGCTGTTAGAAATTGTCAGTGATTTTGACAGCAACGACCACTTGTTTATCCCAGAGACTGTAGATAGTGAGAAAGTTAGTGAGTCTTTAAAGAGTCTTTTAAACTTTAAGCGGACATCTGAGTTTGTAGGGAAACAAGCCAAGAAGTGGTATCTGGACAATGTTAGTCAACAACTTTTAAAGAAAGGACTGACAGTTGCCCAAATAGACGGTAGAAGCAACACTTACAAGAAAAGAAAAGCATCAGGATGGATGAAGGATAAATCTTCAGACTCTTTAGATGTTGTAAGGGCTTCTTCAAAAAGATATGAGTTTGACAGGGTTATGGATATGGCGAAGCTAATGTCTGAGAAAGCTTTCTATTATGACTTCCAACTGGACAGTAGAGGTAGGTTCTATCCAATTGTTAACTATTTTGAGCCTACAGGTTCAGATTTAGCAAAAGGTCTGCTAATGTTCAATCATGGAGTTCCTTGGTCTGAGCAAGTAGAGAGGTCTTTAGCAATACACACTGCAAATTGTGCTGGGGAAGATAAAATATCTATGGAAGACAGGGTTCTTTGGACTTATGTTTGGATGGACGAGATATTAGAAGCTTCAAAAGACCCACACAACTCTGAATGGCTAAACAAGTATAGTACTGACAAGAAAACTAAGTTTCAGCTCATATCAGCTATTTTGGAATGGAAGAAGCTAGAGGAGTTAGGTAGAGACGAATATCTATGTCACCTACCAATAGGTCTAGATGCTACCAATTCGGGGTTGCAAATACTATCTGCTTTGACGAGAGACAGGTCTGGAGCTGAAGAAACTAATGTTATAAACCATCCTAAGAAAGAAATTGGTGATGCATATATGGTTATAGCCAAGTCTGTGTTAGACAATGGCTTCAGTTACAAGGAGTTCGAAGAACTTGGAGATAAAGCTTGGAGAAAACTTTGTAAAAGACCAACAATGTCCTATTACTATGATGCAGGGAAAGGTTGTATACAAGACCAGACATTTGAGGATAGAAGAGACCATGGCTATGAATTATTGTCAGCAATGACATATGATGACTCAGCTTATATTGGCACTGCTATCTTTGATGGTGTTAAGTCGGCATTCCCTAGACAAACAGAAGCAAAAGATTTGTTAAAGAAGGGTGTGAGAAAGTATTTGTTGGATAATAAAGATACTCCAATGATTACTTGGAAGACTGCTACTGGTTTTACTGCTTTTCAAAACTATGCAAAGACCTCTATCAAAAGAGTCAACTGCATGTTTGCAAGTAGGCCTGTAAAACTGAGCTATCAGATCTTCTTAAGCGAAGCTAGAAAGACTGACCATGAAAGAGGCATTAGTGCCAATTTTGTACACTCTCAAGATGCCGCACTACTAGCCTTAGTTATTGCAAGGTTAGCAGAGTTGGGTCTTAGTGACTTTATGATGATACATGACCAGTTTTCAGTTAACGCAGAAAACATGGACTTACTTCTAGATGTCTTTGGACAAGTGTTTAAAGAGATATTTGAAGAAGACCAACTGGGAAATACATTACGGTTACTAGGGCTTGAAGATGAGGTTCTCATGGACTATGGTGATTTACAAATGGAAGAAGTTTTAGCTTCCAAGTATATTATCTCTTAGTTTTATGACATCTTATAGAGAACAGTTCGCTAAAGGAGATAAAAATGGCAAGTGAATTTACAGAGCTATGCGAAACTTATGGGTTGTCTCCGGGCGACCCTGAAGCAATTGATAAGCTGATTCATTTTATAGGTGAGTCAGACGATGAAGGGGCAGATGACTCTTGGTATTTTAACGAGGATGCCGATGCGTTTGACCCTGATTTAACAACGGAGGAAGAGGACAATGAAGAATGACGAAGTAAACAACCCGAAGCACTATACTTCAGGAAAGATAGAAGCGCTGGAAATTATTGAAGATGCCACAACAGACCTTGATGGTCTAGAGGCTTTTGCAATAGGAAGTGCTTTAAAGTATATTGTAAGATTTAATAAAAAGAACGACCCTATCCAAGATTTGGAAAAGGCTGTATTTTATATTAACAGGGTTATACATGGTAGATTGAAAAATATAGGTAAGATGTACAAGGAGGATGAATGATAGCCTTAATAGATGCAGACATAATTGTATATTGGGCGGCTAATCATTGTCAAACTAATTACTATAATGTAATAGACAAAGACGGTTCTATCTTAAAAGAGTGTGACAGTAAGAGACATGCTCTAGACAATTTAGACGATATAAAACAACTCTGGTCCACACAAGTTACTGATCCTACGAAAGAAGAATTCCCATATAAAGTTATGACAGGGAAGACGGTTCTTCAATCTTGGGCTGAATGTGTTGATTTTATAAATGACTTTATAGAAAGTGTTGTGAAGAAGTCTAAAGCAGATAGTTACGAGTTACATTTATCAGGGCATACTAATTTCAGGAAAGAGATTGCAGTAACAAAACCTTATAAAGGCAACAGGACTGGCGACAAGCCGTTCTATTACCAGAAGGTTAGGGACTACTTGACTTCCGAACTAGGTGCTCAAATATCTGAGAATGAGGAAGCTGATGATACATTGGCTATTGCTCAGACTAATAATAAAGAAAATACAATAATTTGTACAATAGATAAAGACCTGTGGATTGTTCCCGGTGCAAAGTATGATTTTAAGAGAGAAGAGTTAAGCTATGTCACTGACTATGATGGTATTAGGAACTTTCAATACCAAATGTTAGCAGGTGACCAAGTTGACAATATACAGGGTGTTCCTAAGATTGGCCCTGTAAAGGCAAAGAAGCTTTTGAAGGATAATGAGGATATTCAAGATGCTTGGGTTGCTATCAGAGAAGAGTATAGGAATTCCTATAGCTACGATGCTGATGTTGTAATGTTAGAGATGGGTAGACTGCTTTGGATGAGACGAAGTGTCGGACAAATGTGGGAACTACCTTTATTCATAGATGAGCTAGAGAAGGAGGAAACGAATGGCTAATTTAGTTGAAAACGTGGAATTAAACTGGTGTTTTTTAGACCCCAACAATCCACAAGAGAACTTTGAGAAACTTCAATGGTCTGTTACAGCTTATGTAGATAAGACAACAGCACAGAAGTTTAAGAAGAACGGTTTTATCAGATCTTTGCGACCTGTAGAGGATGCAGAGGGAAATGAAACTGGTCAATACAAAGTAACTTTTAAACAAAACGCTAAGACCTCGGCAGGTAAAGATTTATCACCTCCCGGTGTTTTTACGAAGACAGAAGAAGGTAACATCAAGCCCTTGGGTGGAGTTATCATTGGTAATGGTTCTACTGGAACTATTTCTTTTGATACTTACGACTGGGACTACAAAGGTCAGAAGGGCAGTTCTATGAGTTTAAAGAATGTTCTTGTAACCAACTTGATACCTTACGAAAAGTCAGACCCTGCAGGTTCAGAGTTTGGCAGTTTGGATTCTGGTTCGGAGTTTGCAAAGCCTAAAAAGGAAGAAGTTGATTTAGACTTTACAGACGACAGCGACTACTAATACAAAGTAGTACCTACAGATACTCTTCATTGAGGGGTATCGATAGTTACTATTTACACAACTAAAGGTCTTAATTGGCCTTTATTTTTCTATGGAGGAAAAATGAAAAATAAAGAAATAAAACAAGAGGGTGTCTTTGTTAGACATGAATCTTGTGAAGCCTGTGGCTCAAGAGATAACAAGGCTGTTTATGACAACGGTGATAAGATGACTTATTTCTGTTTTGGTTGTGAAAATACAGGAGTGTATGAAGAGAAGGGTGAAACTATCAAGTTAGCACCTAAAGAGTTTCAAAGTTCTACAGAGAGTATCAATGAGATAAACACTTTTGACATTAGAGGTTTCAGAGAGCGTAAGATTAAGAAAGAGATAGCCGAGCTTTATGATGTAAAGGTTGGATACTCGGAAGAAGACGGCAGTACTATTAAGTATCACTATTACCCTATAACTAACAAAGGTAAGATAGTTGGTTATGAGAGAAGAGATTTAGATACTAAAAAGTTTCTTGCCATAGGATCTGTTAAGAACAAAGACGAGTTCTTTGGACAGTCTAAGTTTGCTCCGGGGTCTTGTAAAAGGATTGTTGTTACAGAAGGTGCTTTAGATGCAATGTCTGTTCAGCAGGTTTGGAAAGATAAAGAGCAAGAGTGGGCAGTTGTATCAATTATCAATGGCGCTCAAGGTGCTTACAAACAAGTAGCCGCTAATCTATCTTATCTTAATTCTTTTGACGAAGTTGTGTTTCTATTCGACCATGACGAAGCTGGTCAAGATGGAGCAAAATCTTGTGCAAGACTTGTAAGAACAGGTAAAGCTAAGATTGGTGCCTTAGGAAGGTTTGGTAAAGATGCTTCTGACTATCTAGTTTCAGGTAAGACCTATGAGTTAGAGAAAGCAATTTGGAATGCAGAGAAGTACTCTCCTGCAGGTATTATTAATTCTGCAGATACTTGGGAATTATTTAATGAGGACAGAAGAGAAGATTCTGTACCTTACCCTGATTGCTTTGGTAATGTAAATGATATGACATATGGTAGAAGAACTGGTGAGCTAACTATTTTTACAGCAGGAACTGGCTCTGGTAAATCTACTTTTGTTAAAGAAGATATTTATCATTTAATAGTTACTACAGATTACCAAGTTGGTGTTGTATCTCTTGAGGAGTCTGTAAGAGAAACACTAGACGGTGTAATAGGTGTCCATCTTAATAAAAGAATCAACTTACCCGATGTTGTATTTGACAGGTCAGGAGAGGAAGGTTCTAAAGCTTGGCAAGAGGTTGCAGGTTCAGGAAGACTTCTATTATTAGACCATCAAGGCTCAGTCACTGACTCTTCTCTTATGGATAAGATAGAGTTCATGGCGGCATCTGGTTGTAAGTTTATATTCTTAGACCATATAACTTTAGCAGTTAGTGAGGTTGAGGGTAATGCTAATGAGGCTATGGATAAAGCTATGTCGGATCTATTGAAGTTATGCAAGAAGCATGATGTTTGGATTGGAGTAGTATCTCACCTTAGGAAGACAAGTGGTGGGAGTAAAACTTTTGAGGAAGGTGCATCAATAACAGAAGATTCTTTAAAAGGGTCTGGAAGCTTGAAGCAGATAGCCTTCCAAATCATTGGTTTTTCTAGGAACAAATACTCTGATGACGAGGGTGTAAGACAGAGGGTTAACATATCTATACTAAAGAACAGATTTACAGGGCATACAGGCCCTGCAGGATGTGCTAGATATGATAATTTGACAGGTCGTTTACACAGCACCCCTTCGGAGTTTAATTAGAGGAGTGGAAATGAAAAAGTTAGTTTTTGATGTAGAATCAAACGGTTTTGTCAATGACGCTACCAATGTTTGGTGTATTTCTACCTACGATATAATTAAAAAGACTTCAATAACTTTCTCAGACAATGATGATGATAGTCCTTCTTTAGCTGAAGGGCTAAAATACTTGTCAGAGGCTGACGAGTTAATAGGTCACAATATTATTATGTACGACATGCCTCTTTTAGATAAGATATTTAACTTTAAAACAGAGGCTAGGCTTATAGATACTTTTCTTATGAGCCAGTTGTTAAACTTTAATAGACGTTTAGGTAGGTACAAAGGTAGGCATGGTCTAGAGATGTGGGGTGAACACTTTGGTGTTCTTAAGCCTGCTCAAAGTCAATGGTTAAGGTTTGAACCTGCAATGCTAAACAGATGTGAGCAAGATGTCTTAATCAATGTCAGGGTCTTCCATGCTCTTTTAAAAGAGTTTAAGGACTCTGGTATTCCAAAAGAAGTTCTTAATCGTGAGTTTAGGATAGCAAAGATTAGTGCTAGGCAGGTCAAGAATGGATGGCTAGTTGATAGAGATCTTGCTGAGAAACACTTACAGTTCTTGACTAAAGAGATTGACAAGCTTAGAGATAAGATTGAACCAAGTATGCCACCTATTGTTAAATGTCCTGATTTTTGGGTCAGTAACTCTGAGTGTAATACGATTATGAAGACTAAGGGTATTAACTACGAGAAGGGAATGGTTGGCGGTAAGCAATTAAGAAAACCAATTATCCCTAGGTGGACTAAGTCTGGGAATCTTCATAAGCATATACAAGATTGGTTTGAGGGTTATCCTTGTATAGACCTTATCAACAAGAAAGACGGTTTAAACATAAATGGTCCTTATTGCAGAGTAGAGATTACTCCTGCAAAATTGACTCAAACAGCAGAAGTTAAGAAGATGTTGTTTAAGAACGGTTGGAAACCAACAGAGTGGAACACCAAAAGAACTGAAGATGGTAGCTTAGTAAAGACCTCTGCTAAATTAACAGAGGACTCCTATGGCTCTATCAAGGGTGATCTTGGTCAAGAGATAGCACTACATGCTGTCTATCAGCACAGAAGAAACACACTACAGAACCAAAAGAACAAAGATAGAGGTTGGCTTGGTGTTTGTAGAGATGATGGTAGACTAGAGTGTGTACCTTTTACTTTAGGTACCGCTACTGGTAGGATGTCTCACAGAAACTTAGTAAACGTGCCGGGAGCTAAAGCTGTATTTGGTAAAGAGATGAGAAGTCTTTTTATAGCACCTGAAGACAAAGTGTTAGTAGGTTGTGACTTGGCATCAGCCCAGTTAAGACTATTAGCCGCGGCTATGGGTGACCCTAGTTATGTCAAAACGGTTATTACTGGCAAAGAGGAAGATGGTACAGACGTACATACCGTTAACCAAAGAGCCGCAGGACTAAAAGATAGAAGTCAGGCTAAGACATTTATCTATGGATTCTTATTTGGTGCTAGTGTTGCTAAACTCGGAACTATTGTTGGAGGTAAAGCTAAGGAAGGTACTGTACTTAAGACTAAGTTTTTAAGAACATTCCCTCTCTTAAAGGAACTTCAAACTAGGTTGATAAGAGAGTTTAACAAGTCAGGTAAGAAGTTTATAACTGCCCAAGACGGCAGAAAGATTCAAGTTGACTCTGAGCATAAGTTACTTAATTACCTATTACAGGGTAATGAAGCGATCTTAGCAAAAGAGTGGGCTATTGTATCTGATGGTTTAATTAAGAAGAACAACATAAGTTGTAAGTTACTGGCTATTATGCATGACGAACAAAACTTTGAATGTAATAGAAATGATGCAGATAAGCTCGCTAGGATACTAGAAGAGTCTGCAACAATTGCAGGAAAGAGACTTGGTTTTGATTGCACAATGAATGGTAATTCAAAAATAGGGGAGACTTGGTATGACATCCATTAACTATCAGTTGTTAAACACTGAGAACAGGCTTTTAAGAAGTTGTATAAAAGAAAGTTTAGCTGAAGAGCAAAAAAAAGGTAATGATGTCATGCAGTTAGCAGAAGCTTTAACAAAGTTTCATAGTCTACTAGAAGAAGACACCGAGTATTACGAAGGGTTTCGAATGTACTCGGATGTTCATAAAAGGTATTTTGATAAGCTAAAACATCTAGGGTTATTGCCTGAGATAGATAACGATTCAAAAAAATAACAATAAAATATAACAGAGGAAATTTCAATGAAAAAACTAGCAACAGATTATCAAAATTTTATAGCCCTTAGTAGGTATGCCAGATGGTTACCTGAAAAAAACAGAAGGGAGACGTGGGAGGAAACTGTCGCTCGTTACTTTGATTTTATGGAAGTACATTTAAAAGAGAATACTAATCAAGAGTTAGTACCTGAAACTAGAAAGATATTAGAAAAGGCAGTACTTAATTTAGAAGTTATGCCTAGCATGAGAGCCTTAATGACAGCAGGACCTGCTTTAGCTAAGAACCACATAGCAGGATACAACTGTGCATACTTAAGTGTAGACCATCCAAAAGCGTTTGATGAATGTTTGTTTATTCTAATGCATGGCACTGGTGTAGGCTTTAGTGTTGAACGCCAATTCATCAATAAACTGCCTGAAGTTCCAGAGGTACAAGTAGATGTAGAGGATGTTATCGTAGTCCAGGATTCTAAAGAAGGTTGGCAATCTGCGTTCCGTAAGCTAA
>ENA-OSJC01001930-OSJC01001930.1-marine-metagenome-genome-assembly--contig:-NODE-1930-length-16223-cov-16.268611_pt1 | contig 16223 bp, 16 predicted proteins | sample MGYA00237885_ERZ534234 | MGnify/ENA primary metagenome ERZ534234 (study PRJEB26413, sample SAMN06343907) | marine metagenome | isolation source: coastal waters | place: Atlantic Ocean: West Antarctic... | reverse complement strand
CACCACCGGTACCATCACCACCGGTACCATCACCACCGGTACCATCACCACCGGTACCATCACCACCGGTACCATCATCAACGCCATCAGGTGCCGGGGAAGGCGGTGGAGGAGTAGCAGGTGGAGGTGGAGTACTACCATCAGCGCCAGGTGGCGGTGGAGCAGCAGGTGCCGGGGCAGGCGGAGGTGCCGGGGCAGGAGGAGCAGGCCCTGCTCCTGCTGCCACTCCATCACCTATCAATGTTTCTATATCCATACAACACAATTGTTGATTTTCATCTATTCCGACTTCACTCTGTAATATAGCATCCCCCCCTTCTCTATATGTGGTTCCCATTTCACACGGCCAATCAGTAGTTCTTATCGGATTATCGGTGCACATTAAACTCGAACCCACTTGACCATCCGCAGTCACACCAACGACAGGTTGCTGGGTACGAAGTTTGCATACAGTAGTACATTTATTGTCTGGGTCTACGGGGGCACCGTCTACACATCCCTGATGAGATACTTCACTTATTGGGCCATATCCTATATTATCTACAAGTTGCGTTAGTTCATTAGCACGTTTATAGATGTAGCAACTGGGATAATTTGCTGGTGTTCGGAAAATATCCAGAGCAGGTGCCCCCTCTATAATAATATCACTATTTTCATCACTTAATGAAATTGTATCGTCGAAGGATACTAATGAAAAGGGGTTACCATTAGCCAGTGATAATAAATTGGTTTTATCTTCTGCATCCAATTCATTAATTATTGTATTAAAATCGCATTCTTCGCCAGATGATACTGGAATGTATTGACTATCAGCGCTACAATCCCTTATGGGGTCGTCGGTCAGCAACCATTGGGCCATTTAAATTAACTATAGATTTAAAAATTATCTATTAGATTCAAATATGAATGATTACATAAATATACATAAATATATATAAAGTTATGGTTTAATATTAATATTAAATGTGTGGAATATTTTCTTATACATACAAAGTATCTTCTCTACCTAAAAAAGTTAAAGAATGCGGTGAAAAATGCCAACATCGTGGTCCAGATAATACAAAGACATTGGAGATACATAGCGATGATAATCATACTTATTTAATGTTTCATCGATTATCTATCAATGGTTTGAATGATAAAAGTAATCAACCATTAATTTTGAATAATTATATTTTGATGTGCAATGGTGAAATATATAATTATAAGTCACTTGCTATCAAATATGGTGTTCGAATGAAGACTGATAGTGATTGCGAAATAATTCTTCATTTATATGACTTATTGACTCCTTATGAATTATTGAATTCATTGGATGGTGTTTTTTCTTTTGTCTTGTATGATAGAGGTACAAATCAGATATTAATCGGTCATGACCCCTTTGGAATTCGCAGTTTGTATTGGTTTCATGATAATAATCAATTCGGTGTTTCTTCTGAAATGAAATGTTTGTATGATTTGAATAAAAATATTGAATTTTATCCACCTGGTTCTTATAGTATTTATAATGTGACAACTGGTGAATTAAATACTACAAAATATTATAATTTAATATATCCTGCTTCATCAGAAAACTGTGATGAAATTATTATCAAGGATATTCGTCGAAAATTGACTGATTCGGTTAATAAGCGAATTAATACAGAGGTTGAGATAGGTTGTTTTTTATCAGGTGGATTAGATAGTAGTATAATATCAGCTATTGCATCGAAGCGAATTAGTAATCTAAAAACATTTTCGATAGGTTTGATGGGTTCACCAGATTTATATTTTGGTCAAAAAGTAGCGGAGCATTTGAATACCGACCATACAATTGTTGTGGTTTCTGAAAATGAGATGCTTAGTGCTATTGAGAGAACGATTAAACAGATAGAATCATATGATGTTACTACGATTCGTGCTTCAGTGCCCCAATTATTGTTATCTGAATATATTAAAAAAAATAGTGATGTTAAAGTTGTTTTGAGTGGTGAAGGGGCAGATGAAGTATGTGGTTCATATTTATATTTTCATCACGCACCTAATCCTGAAGCTTTTCACGATGAATGTATTCGTTTAATATCTGATATTCAGAAATTTGATGCTCTTCGATGTGATAAAACCACGGCTTCAGCGGGTTTGGAGGTTAGAGTTCCGTTTTTTGATAAATCATTTGTAGATTATTATATGAAAATAAGCCCAGATAAAAAAATAGTTAGAGATGGTATGGAGAAATATCTTTTGCGCAGAGCATTTGAAGACTTTCTTCCACAAGAAATTGTATGGCGTCGAAAGGATGGTTTTTCCGACGGTGTTTCATCATTAATAAAACCTTGGTATGAAATTATTGAGAATTATTCACAATTAGTATTTAAGATGAATGAAAAGGATATGTATAAACATTTATATGATAAATATTATGATGGTGTATATAATATTCCCTATCTATGGCAGCCAAAATGGACAAATAATAATGAAACTAATCCGTCAAATCGATTAATGATTGATTCGCATAGTCCTTAATTTATTTATGAACGTTTTTCTTTCCCTTCTGCCCGACAAGTCCGATACATCCTTCACAATCAACGCAATCAACACAATCAACGCAATTCTTGCAATTCTTACAGTTTTTACAAGAAGAACAATTATTGCAATTTTTACAGTTATTACACGAGCAGCAGTTTGCGCAAGAGGAACATTTATCGCATCCAGCACATCCATTGCAAGAGGAACATTTATCGCATCCAGCACATCCATTGCAAGAGGAACATTTATTACATTTACAGCAAGAAGAACATTTATTGCAACCTGAACACGAGGAGCAGGAAGAGCATCCATTGCAAGATTTACAGTCAGTGCATTTTTTGCAGGTGGAACACGACGAACAAGAAGTATTCATAGAAACGTTAGTCTTTTCGTGCTTACGCCCATTAGTTCCTCTTCGTTTAGTGCCTTTCCTTGTACGTCTTCTTTTAGTTTTCATTGCCATTTATTAGAGACATAGAAAAAAATATATCTTAAAATGAAAAATAAATTTGATATTCTTTGTGAATGATTTCACAAATAAAATATGTCTTCAATGTCTTCAGAAGAATTGAATAGGAGTGTTACTGGTCTGGAGTTTGAGAAAGCGCTCTTGTTGGATTCAAGGCAAAATGGTATCGTAGGGTCAATTACAGTAGCGTGTCAATTGTATGAGGATAATATGAGGCTTCGTCGAGAAGTAGAGCATCTAAAAGAGATAATAAAAATGTCACATTGTTCGAAAAAGGAGAAATAATGATTCGATAATGATTCATTAAATTAGAAATATTAAATTTTTTTATGATGATAATTATAAAGATGAAAATTGATGAAGATATTATTCAACGTGTTAAAGTTGTAGGTATATTTGGGCTACAATTTTACAAGGTTTTGACTGGAACTATGCTAAGTCTTTTTGTCCCACAAGCGTGTTATGAAGAAGATGGTGGTTCACTTCAAGTATGTTCTATATCTCAGAATATTATGAAAACGGATATTTATCATCGAATTACCTTATATTGCAATGGATTATCTTTTATGTGTTTCACCATATGTTATCTACTTGAGTTGCGACGAGAAAATTGGGCAATTAAGTTTTTGGATATTGATAATGACCTTCCCGATAATTCTTTGAAATCTATCATAGTCACTGAACCTAAATTAGATAAGAAAATGGATTCTCTAAATCTTGTTTATTTTAGGGGTCTTTTAGTGACTTCTGGAATTTACTTTATCAATGTAGGTCTCATGGTCAAAATTCTGATTAATGATTATCATAGTGGTTCAACGACTTCTTGTTTTATTAGTTTTGTATTATTGGTTTTGATGAAATTATATAATTCTCTTTCAGTGGCATATCAATCAGTGAAAAATGATAAAATGATGAGTGCTTATATGAGTGAATTTGTTTCATACAATGTATTAGACGCAGATTATGTTCCTACACTTAAAAAAATGGAGTCCATTTTACCGGCATCACCTCGACCTTAACGATTCATTAAAATAATCCTTATGTTATTCAGGAATCCCTCTACTGATTTGAAATTATTATATGTTGTCCTGAAAAATTTTAGTGAATTGATATTAATATTTGATGATTCGGCGGATTCTTTAAGATGATTATTTAATTTTTGTATTTTTGCATTGTTTGCTTCTATTTTAGTATTTTTTTTTACGGTTTCTTCGGGTGTATCTTTATCATTAATTGTTGGATTTTTAACCTTTTTTATAACTGATGTCAATTTTGTTTTGAGTTCATTAAATTCATTAAAAATTGTTTTTTCTTCATTAAGAATCTCTTCAAATCTGATTATTTGCCACCAATAAAATAGTTTTTCGACAGTTATGACTTCACCTTCTTTTTTAATAATTATTTCCTGTGAAGTGTCTGAATCATCAAGTTCAAAAGTTATATAATCTTTTAATAATGTTTGTATATAGATAGCGAGATGCAATTCTAATTTTAAGTCTAATCTCATTTTATTATTTTCCCTGGCATCAATAATAGATTCTAACCACATTTATTGATATATTTATTAAAAAATAGCAATTTAAACCAAAATTTTAACTATATTATATATTATATGACGACTGTAATAAAAAAAGACAAATTATTATTCAAGAGTGTTCAATATACTTGTGATAGTATTTCAACTTTCATGAATCAGTTTCCGTCCCAAAGATGTCGTACTAATAAAATGATATGGTTATCTGAAAGTAAGTTGCGTGCTCAATCATATGGTCAGAATCTAAAAATGTTCCGTGCTGCTTCAGATATTGATTTATGGGATTTTATTGAGTCACCATATCAATTTAATTTAGAATCGGGTTATATCGATGATGAATTTAAGGGTAAATTTCAGTCAGTTTTACGTTTACTTGGTGAGGGTCAAGATTTAAATTTTCAAGCTGGTATGTTATATGGATTATTGAGCGGTGTTAATTTTACAGTTGAGACACAGTTATCTATTTTGAAGAGTATTTATGCTCTTGTTAATGATAATAGTGATTTAGTATTTAATGAACAAGCCCTTGCTCAATTATCAATGACTCCAGATTATAAAGATATGCAGACTGTTCTTAAAGAATATATTGATTTAGCGGATGATTTTACAGAATCGAATTTAAGAATGAAAAATCAACGTTTAAGTATTTATGGTTTTGACCAAATATTATTGAAATTAATGTGTGTCAATGAAGAAGTAGGTAATCAAACGGGGATAAGTGGATGGTATATTCCACAAGATACAAAGAGTGTTTGGACCGAAGTTGTATCAGGTTATATAGTATCAGATATGGGTGAATTGGCTATATTCGATAGCCGTAAATTAATAAATTGTGCGAGTGAAAGGGCTTCACTGAAAAAAAATAAATCTAAGAAATCGAGAAAATCTAAGAAATTCAAGAAATCAAGAAAATCTAAGAAATTCAAGAAATCGAGAAAATCTAAGAAATTCAAGAAATCTAAGAAATCTAAGGGAGCAAAGAAATCTAAAACATCCAAAAGAAGATAAATATCTAAAATATATTATATAATATATTATATATGTCAGTGGGACTGACAGGGGAACAAAAGGAACAATTCCTAAGCGATATTGTTGTAAAAGATTCCCCCGAAATCATAAGGCAGTTAAAGGAGCCACTGATTGAATTAAAAGGAGAAATCGAAAGAAGTGGCATCTACTCGATGGGTGGAGAAACGATTGATGAACGCCGTGCGAACTATTCCGCCAAGACCCAACAGGGCATCACTGGCGAAGAACCCTCATGGCCGGGGGGCACATCGCCAGCTGAAACCGTGGACAATATACAAAAGGTGAAGCAAGCGCGGGAAGACTTGAAATGGAAACTGGATGAAGTTCAAAAAGAGACCTCAAAACAGAGGGAGAATGCTTTGATGTTCGATGTGCTCTCAGATGTCACTGTGTGGAAGGCTCCGCTGCGTAAAAAAAAAAAAACAATAAAATTAGGTGTATTCACTCGTGGTAAGGTGATTAAGGTGGGGGATAGGAACCCTACCATTGCACAGGACTGCCCCGAGGATATATTGGTTAATTCTCCTGGTAGGTGCACATTCTACAATGTACCTTTACTTACAGGGATCGACTGGGACAAAAAAAGGACGACGGCGTGGAGTGAGAATATGGGGGGGTGGATTAAAGTGGAAGGCAATGAGGGCACACGTGTCTTGATAAGACAAACTGATGAAGCGGAAAATTCACCGGGAATCATCAATAATCTGGGACCAATAAAAATAGAATCGGAATATGAATTGAAAAAAATTAATGCCGAATTAGAGAAACTAGATAAATCTGTGAATTTGAGGGTGGCTGACGAAGCAGCCCTGCTTGCTGAGGAAGAGAGACTGGCTGCTGCTGAGGAAAAAGCGAAGGCTGACGAAGCAGCCCGGATTGCTCGGGAAGAGGAGGCTCTGGAGGCTGAGAGACTTGCTACAGTTGCACGGAAGGCATCTGAAGAGAGGGTGGCTGAGGAACAGAGACTGGCTGCTGCTGAGGAAAAAGCGAAGGCTGAGGAAGCAGCCCGGATTGCTCGGGAAGAGGAGGCTCTGGAGGCTGAGAGACTTGCTACAGTTGCACGGAAGGCATCTGAAGAGAGGGTGGCAACTGCTGCAAAGCTGGAGGCTGCTGCGGCCGCAGAGGCAGAGCAGGCCCGAATTGCTAAGCAGGAAGCTGATGCGAATGCGGCAGCTGCTGCAAAGCAGGGGGAAGAGAGGGTGGCCGCGGATGCAAAGCAGGAGGAAGAGAGGGTGGCAACTGCTGCAAAGCTGGAGGAAGAGAGGGTGGCTGAGGAAGAGAGGGTGGCTGAGGAAGAGAGGGTGGCTGAGGAACAGGGACTGGCTGCTGCTGAGGGAAAAGCGAAGGCTGACGAAGCAGCCCGGATTGCTCGGGAAGAGGAGGCTCTGGAGGCCGAGAGACTTGCCACAGTTGCGCGGAAGGCAGCTGAAGAGCAGGCGGCAGCTGGGGACGCAGAGGCAGAGCAGGCCCTAATTGCTAAGGAGGAAGCTGATACAAATCTAGAGGAGAGGGTGGCTGAGGCAGAGCAGGCCGTAATTGCTACGGAGGAAGCTGATGCAAATATAGAGGAGAGGGTGGCTGAGGCAGAGCAGACTCTGGAGGCCACAGAGGCAGCGAAGGCTGACGAAGCATCCAGGATTGCTCGAGAAGAGGCCCTGGAGACCGAGAGACTTGCCACAGTTGCGCGGAAGGCAGCTGCGGCCGGAGAGGCAGAGCAGGCCCGAATTGCTAAGGGGGCAGCTGCTGCAAAGCAGGAGCAAGAGGGGGTGGCAGGGACTGAAATTCCGGAGGCTACTAAAGAGCTGGATGCGGGTGATTCAAAAGGAAAATATGGAATAACAAAGAGTTTGAAAAAAGCTCGAACTGCTTTAAGAACCAGGTGGAACTCGCGGGGGAAAATCGGGAAGGAAAGCAGGGCAAAGATTGCGGGGAAAATCAGCAATTCGTGGCGTGCCGCGAGAGGCCGAATCGGCCTAGGAGGTGGAAAAAAATCAAAACGAAAGAAACCAAAGAGAACAAAGAGAAAAAAGAGAACAAAGAATTATAAAAAATCTAAGAAATCGGGAAAATCTAAGAAATCGAGAAAATCTATTAAATTTAAGAGAGAAAATAAATCTAAGAAAATAATGAAGGGCGGTTATCCATTTTGGTATGATGATGTTCCTGAAAAGATGTCTAGAGTTCAATATAAGAAATTAGAAAAAGCAAAGCCTAAAAATAAATCTATGAAAGTATGGATTAGGGAAAATAAAAAGAATATGAAAAAATATACTAAAAAAAGACAATCAAGAAAATCCAGAAGATAAAAAATAATAATAAGTTTGTAATTATTTATGAGAATGATTTAGGATGTATTAATTACATTCGACAGAGGAAGCTATCATATTCTTCTTCTACTTCTTCTTCTACTTCTTCGCTATCATATTCTTCTTCGCTATCATCGAAGAAGTATATTGCGGGTCCAACAATACCATATTCGTTGGTTTCGCCCTTATCAAGGTATTTGTGTTTGCGCTTGATTCCTGTTGAGATTTGGTCCATTTCTCTCCAGATGCATTCCCACTTGACGGTTGGTTCAACCCAGTGCTGGGGTGGGCAATATTTGACGTAATTGTTATTCGCGTCAAAGATGCTGAATTGGCATTCATTTAGCTTACCGTGGTCATTCGTGTCTGTCATGTTGACAAATTTTTCCGCACTTGCGTTGGTCTTTTCTTCACGGACTTCTTTCTGTGATTTTGATTTCACAGGCCACTTTTCGATGGACTTCTTCTTCTTCTTCACGTCCCTGAAAGTGAAGGGTGACATGTTCATCTTGTTCAAGCGTTTTGTCCACTGATTTTCGTAAGGATAGTCTTCTTCGGGCAGATAATCAACCTTAAATTTCCGTGCGTTTACGACGCAGGGTTCACTAGGAGAAGTTTTGTCCGCAGCGTTGATTTTGTCAATTGAATCTTCGTATCGGATGGTCATTTCAATTGGGACTTCATTGATAACGACATCGGCCCACGAGACTTTCTTGTTGTAAAGCACACCATCTACCCTTTTGCCCAATTCCCGATGATGTATCGGAATAAGGTGGCCATCGGGTCCTCCCGCGAATGCGAACTTCTTGTAGTCGTGTGTCCCCATCATACGAATTTTGAAGGTCTGTAAAGAGTACTTCTGTTTCAAGAGGTTTACTGTATAGTTGTTAGTTAATTACAATGGAAATTGATAAATCAAATTTCTTGTTTATAATCAATAAATAGGAACATCTTGCGATATAAAATATCGTGTCCCCCCTAAAAATTTGATTTCAATGTAGATATTATTGGCACACTAAATAACAAGAACAAATAAGAAGAGAAATATGTCTCAGGAACATCTTAATAGATACCTTACTGATTCAATGCGTGTGGTTACAGGACCAATTGTAACTTCAGAACCACTCACTCTGGAACCTATTACAAGTTTGCCAATAAATCCTTCCCCTGATCTCACGCTTGTTTTCATTGATTCCACGCCATCTACGGTCAAAACTGATATACAACCCCCTCCACCCCCACCTAGGGAAAGGAGTATTACCATCGGATAATTATTCTACTTGCACTAATTTATGATAATATATGCTATTTACTTATTATATTTTTTTTGGTCAATAAATTTGATTATCATTATGTCATCCCAATTAAATATATCAAAGGTGAAATGAGTAATGGAATGATTGTTCATACTTGTTTCAATGCTACGAGTGTTCATCAGCACTCACCGAAGGTCTTGAAGAGTGGAATATGCAAATATTTCAGGCGGTCAGAGAATGAGAAATTCAAATGGTGTGTAATGGAGATGTCTCTATTTCACGACCACGAAAAGGGGAAGGGGTTGGTCACGAATCTTATTAATCGTCTCAAAATCCTTCTGATGGAGGATTTGAGTTGTTCTGAGATTGACCGGATACATCGTGGGTGTTTGCTACTCAAGGAGTATGATGAGAATCGAAGTGAGAGGGGTTTGCTTTTGGAATTCTGCGACCTGGTAAGTTATGGTAAGAAAAATCGTGTTGTTAGCTATGTGAATAGCTGGTGGAGGAATAAAACATTTGTGTTCTCTGAAATTACTCTTGATAAGGTATTGAAGTACAAGAAGAAAGGCGACACAGATGATTTGCTACTTCTCGGTGAGCATCTGATTTCATTCATTGAAGAAGGTGATGAGAAGATGTTTATGGTTTTCAATTCTTTGATGAAAATGGGTGACCAAGGTATGAGATACAAACGGAAAGAAGCATCTTATCTTTGGTTCGAGATTATGGAGGATTATCTATTGAAAGATGAATTGAAGGTGATATTCAAGTTTTCTTTGGAAATGTTTATGAGGAGAGGGATGAAAGAACGACCAGCATTTGGGATATGGATAGGATTGATTTGTTGGAAGAAGAGTGAGTTAGATTACACAAAAAGGGTTCTTCCTGATGTCATTTCATTTGATGAATATCTTGACAAAATGGGGAATATTGAGATGGATGACTATGTTGTCAATGATTATCACGTGAACCGAGGATTCGGTCTCAAGAAGTTTGCCGAAGAAGGGGCATATGTCAAAGATGAAGATTTATCTTTGTTGGAAGATGGTCTTTCTTACAAGCATCATTATATTGAAGAGAAGGCTATGAATGATAAGATTTCTAGGCTAAGCAAGAGCAAGAGCAAGAGCAAGAGCAAGAGCAAGAGCAAGAGCAAGAGCAAGAGCAAGAGCAATAGCAATAGCAAGAGCAAGAGCAAGAGCAAGGTTTCTGAACCCGATTCATTGAAACGGATATCTTTCTCTGAGTTTTCTGATGTGAAGGTTTTGGAGGAGGGTGTTTGTGGTGGGAAGGTGTGTTGTATTTCTGTATCATATAAGGGTAAAAAATACATTTTGAAAGAAATGAAAGAGTCAATGAATTATGGTGCGGATTATATTTTCGCGGATAAGTGCAAAGAAATGTTTGATATCTGGTCAATGAATATGGTGCGGATAGTTTCATCGATGAAACTATGTCGCCGAGATTTGGAAAAGAAGACATATGTTGACAATTGGAAATTTGAGAATCAAGATGCGATATATTGCATGATGGATTATTTTGATAATGTTGGTGATTTGGGGAAGAACAAGAAATTTTTGGAGCAAGAGTGGATACTCAGAGAATGTCTTAAAATAAGACTGTACGATGGCTTATTTAGGTCATCAGATAATATCTTGAGGAATATTTTGGTGGATAAAGAGGGTGAACTTCTGAGTATCGATGAAGGTGACCTATTTGGTAAACGGACTAATATCTTCAATAAAAGTGATTATATAAGTTCAAAATTGGTTAAAGATGAGATATTGAATGAAGTGTTGGATGATATTCTTTCGAACGGAATAGAGAAGAAAGAAAAGATATGTATTGCTTTGAAGTTGTATGGTTTGGAACATCATATTGAAGAATTTGTGAAGAGATTTGATTCTTATAGGGATATTGTATTGGGTGAGTGGAAATGAATCATTCGATAGTTGTACAAATAAAGAATAATATTATTATTTTTTTTCAATTGGTTGTAAAACTTTAAATTTGATTTATTATTATTTTTTTTGTTTATAAACCAAAAAACTGTAAAATGTCTTTCTTTACAGAGGAAACACACCCTGATTCCGAAACAACTAAGATGAGTCTTGGTGAGTTTAATAATCGTATGTCTGGTCCCATCCCTGAAATTAAAGTCCCCGATTATCAACGTGAATATGTATGGTCAAAGAAACAACAAGAAAGATATCTAGAATCTCTCAGTAAGAATATGCCTCTTTTCGGCCCGGTCCTTAATGTTGATACAAAGACAGGTGTTCAATGGATTATGGATGGTCAAAATCGCATTTTAACGATTCGTAAGTTTATCAATGGTGATATTACATATAAGGGTTTAAGTTTTGATAAATTGCCAGATAATGAAAAAAGGCGTATCAAGAATATGAAAATGTCTTATACTGAAACAAGGGATTGGTCAGAAGAACAATGTCAAGATTTCTTTATGAGAATCCAGGGTGGTGAAAAACTAAAAGATGGTGAATTAATTCATGCTCGTTCCGAAAATGACCTAACAATTTCAATTGTTAATATTTTAGTAGAATTCGAAGATTTCTTCAAAAATAAACCAATGGATGGGGGTCTTGGATTTACCAAGGGATATATTCATCGTTATGGTCATTATGAATATTTAGGAACAATTATGCATATGGTTCGAACCAATGAATATCCACTTAGACCCGGAAAGACAGCACTTTCAGAGTGTTGTGTGTGGGAAGATGAAAATACTCCAACTCTTTCTCAAAGGGAAACAGTCAATAATAATACTATAAAGTTGCTTCATAAGTATTCTCAAATTGTGAGCAATGTAGTGAAACTCAAGCAGGGTGTAAAAAAGGAAGAACATCTTAGACTTATGTATTTCATCTACAAGACTAATTTATGGAATGATGAAATGAATGAAGATATTTATAATCGCATTGATTCTCTACTTAATCGTGTTTTGAATAAGGATAATCCTGAACACGATGAAATTACACTATGGGGTACAAAGGATATAGACAGGATTTACAGTTTATATCTCGAAATTTATGAATCAATGTGATTTTCACATTCTTGAAATTCTGAATCATCATTCATTTCAATTATAGTTTCCATTAGTTTCTTATTTTGTTTTGTCAATTTATTGACTTTTGCGTGAAGAGAGATTGTAGTTTCCATAAGATTAGAATTTTTACGAAGCAATAATTCTTTTTCCCCTGTCAATTCTTTGATAATTATTTTGTTTTCATCACTTTCTTTATAATATTTTTTGTAATATTTAATAAAATCTTTATGCGTTTTTGATTTTATATGCTGTTTGTATTGGGCCCCACCCACAAAGTAGGAACCTGCCCTACATCTGCATTCATAGCGAATACAGTGTCTTTCATATGGCTTATAAGGTGATTTATCTACAAAATTATCACTTTCAACATCAAATGTTGGTTTATATATATCTGTATTAACGAGAGTGAGTTGGTTCATTATTATTTTGATGAATTAATTAAGTAAAAAAAATAATACTAATATCAAATTTTATCTAAATTCTAATTCTAATTCTAAATTGTCTAATTATCGAATACCTTATCAAGGATATTCTTCCGCTTTAGGAGATTGCTTGGACCCGAACCATTCGTTCGGAATGTATCAAGCCAATTAATCGCTGATTCTCCAACATTGGCCTTGAGTTCATCGAACTCAAATTGAAGTGATTCAAACACCTCCGGGTCTTTAACAACCTGTAGTTTCGATTCCAGTTGCTTTGATTTCGTACGATATAGTAGACATTTCTCTTGAAAGTCAATCAAGGTCATGATATTTTCATCATTAATTTCCCCCATATGATTATTGATGTAACCGAAGTATGTGAGTGCTTCACTGTGATTTACAAGTGTAAAACTTGCTGAAGGCCCAACAGTGTGCATTTCCAAGCATTTGGCATTGAGCAGGTCCATCACTGTATAATATTTCTTGAGAGCAGCAGTAAACTTGGGCCATTCAACTGTTTCAACTTCATTCTCAGAAAATTGAGTAGTGAATGTTTCTTTGTCATTGTGATTTGCCTTTACATATCGAAGTGCGTTACCCGGTTCACAGTAAGCATATTCATCTGATTCATTACGACGGTTAATAATTGAGAATAGAGCAACAATTACTTTCATATGCATCAGTTTGGCGATTCCACCCTTCTTCAAGCAGAACATTTTCTGAAGGTTCTTGTATTCACAGTTGTCTGGGTCATCTATGAAATGAGACCACTCTTTGCGCATATAGTCAATTAGAACGGAACACCAACTGTTAATTACTTCCTGAACCGCCATAGGTGAACAGTGATTGAGTTCATTGAACTTGACACGGGCCTCAGAATCAGTAATATTGAGATATGTAGTAACAGACAATTTGTAATCGTTGAACAATTCCTTATATTCTCGAGGAAGTTGACGGTTTTGTCCACGACTATTTGAACGAACACGAGATTCATCGTGTTCCCACCAATAGCAATTTCCATCCAATAGATTGACACCAAATTCTCCAGTCTTAAATTCGTGAATGGCACGACACCGATGACCACCATCAAGGATGCGCTTCTTGTTGAACTCATCGCCCCTGAGAGTATATTCCATTATCTTCGGGATATCGGAACCACTCAAGATGGCTGCGATGAATACCATCTTGTATTCGGGAGGCCATCCATCCAAGCGCTGCCAATCGTCTATAATTCTTTCCTGACTTGCATATTCACCCTGAAATGTTTCAACCCTGACATCTTCGCGGTTCACATTGTGGCGATTAACAAGACTCATCTTATTCCTATGTTTTTGTTTGTAGTTGGTCTAAAAAAAAATATTGAAATCAAATTTATGCCCACAATCAACTAATCTAGTGATATATATTATTGTGAAATCTTATTTACGATATTTTCATAATATTTATTCTGTTGCTTCTTTGAGTTTAATACACAATGTTGTCCCTTTTTCATAATCCTTTTGAGTGCTAAGCATATTTTCTTTCATTCTGATTAATTTCTCGCACTGCAATTTATATTCTTTGGCGTTCTTTTCTGCTAGTCGTTTCTTTTTTTCATTATCTTTCTTGCATTGAGTCAATTGTTTCTTGAGTACAGCCTTCTTGAATGATTTTAAATTTCGGCATTTTGTTTTGCCCTCAAGCGTGTCTAATTTGTAATATTCAATGCGTTGACATAGATTTACTTCACTTAATCCATTTGAAATATTATAATCTTTCCATTGTTTTTCCACATAATCAAGGTAAATATTCAAGTTTATGAGACCGGATTCGGCGCTTTGATAATGAAATCTGTTACCTTGTCCTGTCTGGTCGTTTAATGGATTTATCCAAGACCAAGGTAAGATGTTCCGTTTAACTTCACTTGGCAACCCTGGTATACATTTTATAATATATGGTGATTGAAGCCAATGGATAGTGGCACCATATCTACATACTGCGATATCTTTGACGGTTTCACGCCAGTTACTATGTGTAGCGTAAACGAAGCTGGGTGGACCTATGTAAACACTTGTATCTATAATTTTTAGTTTGAGACCCTGTAAGTAGAGTTTCCTCCATACCTCAGATTCATTGCACATGTCCCGCCAAGTGGTCGATATCATAGTCAAAGAACCAATTTCCTTGATTGTGATGAGAGGTAGGATAACGTTGAAGAAAACTTCGTATGGGATGTCATTGAGTGTTGAGTTGGTCATTATTTGTGAAGGTCTTTTAAAGTACTTAAGATTATTATTTGACAATCAAATTTATCTCTAAATATTTACAGTTTAATGCAAACCGAACATAGATGATGATTGTTATCCGTAACTCTTGTGTATACAGGTAATTTAGGATAATATGATTTCTGTATTTCTTCGTGGGAGGAATGAAATAAAACCTGACAGATTCTATTAGAGCATACTTCACTGTGAATTTTTTGATTAAGTTTATATTTCATATGATGTGAAGGATGTATTTCATAATTAACAAATCTTGGCATATATCCAATATCGGTTGGATTTCTATAATCAGTCTTTATCATTTTATTTTTGATGGCTTTCGAATATTTATCGTTTTCTTCTTCAACTTTATTTTTTCCGATAAATTTAATCGCATCCTGTGCTCTCATAGTAGGTTCATTTGGATTTGTTTTGATATAGTTATTGCTACAGCATTCTTCGCAAAATCCGCAATCACCTGAAAAGCAAGGTGCTGTGTAAATCATGTTTAATTGTGGTGTAATGTAAAAAAATATAATTCAAATCAAATTTTAATTGAGTTATCATTCCTCAATGTACCAGTCAATCCCAACAAATGATGCTTCACCATATGCGTCTATATATAGATGATATAATTCTTGATTCAAATAGTCATCATAATCAGCCAAAATTTCGTCTACGGGTGTTGTTTGAAGATATAATAGTTTGCGCTTCATACTTGCCTGTGCCCAATATCGCCTGCATCCACCGGATTCATTGATTGTTTCTTTTATTATATCGTGTTTAAGATAATCGTCTATGCCTATTATCTTGATTAATTTATTGATAATAATTCTTCCACAACACGGTACGAATCGATTATTAAACTTAATATGAATGATTTTCTCCAATGGCGATGGTACTGTACCTGAATATGTTAAACAGTTTTCTTCAATGTTTATTGTGTGATATTTGATTGTCTTATTGATATCTTCTTGTTCTGATTTATGTAATTCTATGTAGATACAAATAATAATATCTTTTGGTAAATTTTTTTGCGAAGCGAGTTGTAAGAAAAGCGCCTTTCGAGCCTGTTCTCTACTGAGAGTATTATATGATTTTAATGGTTCATCAACGTCATCGTCATCGCGCACATTTTTTATGAATGGAGTAATAATATTTTTAGGCATTTTCTTTATGATATTTTATTAAGATTTAATCAAATTTTACAAAAAAAAGTTAAGTAATTGATTATTTTCTAATAAAGGGAATTCATATAGTACCATTAATGTAAGAGATGCGCCTGACCTGGCCGCGCCGTAAGCGCCCTCACCCAGCGGTCACCGTGTGTTATTGATATCAGATGTATTTTTCGAGGGTCGGGTAAATCCTTGCAGAAATTGGGTCCACGGA
>ENA-OSJC01001928-OSJC01001928.1-marine-metagenome-genome-assembly--contig:-NODE-1928-length-16229-cov-4.353764_pt1 | contig 16229 bp, 14 predicted proteins | sample MGYA00237885_ERZ534234 | MGnify/ENA primary metagenome ERZ534234 (study PRJEB26413, sample SAMN06343907) | marine metagenome | isolation source: coastal waters | place: Atlantic Ocean: West Antarctic... | reverse complement strand
GACTGGAGTTCAGACGTGTGCTCTTCCGATCTAACAGGGCGAAAGTCCTCATATGAAATATTAATATTAGGTGGAATTACATTTATATTTATTTTTTTACATTCGTTAATCAGAATAACAACTCTATCAATTGTTCTCATTTCACTAGTGAGATTCGCACTCATAAACTCAGCGGTATGATGAACTTTTAACCAAGCTGTTTGATAAGCGACATAAGCATAGGCAGCTGAATGGCTTTTATTGAAACCATATTGTGCAAACTTTTCAATCAAAACGAATATTTCTTCTGCTTTTTTCTTTTTTATATTTTTTTTCTCTGCACCTGATACAAATTTTATTGCCAAATCATTCATTAATGATTTTATTTTTTTCCCCATAGCTCTTCTCATAATATCTGCTTCTGCTAAAGTGAATCCTGCAATTTCATTTGCGATTTGCATTACTTGTTCTTGATATACAATAATACCATAAGTTTCTTTTAAAATAGGTTCCATTAAAGGGTGAGGGTATGAAATATCTGTTGTTCCGTGCTTCCGAGAAATAAAACTATCAATATTTTCCATTGGCCCTGGTCGATATAATGCGTTCATTGCAATAAGGTCTTCAATCACTGTTGGCTTTAATTTTTTTAAGAATTCACGCATTCCGGAAGATTCAAATTGAAAAACACCGATTGTATTGCCTTTAGCAAACAACTCATAGACTTCAGAATCTTCCATAGACAATTTTTCGATGTCTAATGTCGTTCCTTTTGCTTTAATAAGCTTAACGGCTTTATCAATTACAGTAAGGTTTCGTAATCCAAGAAAATCTAATTTAAGGAGACCAATCTCTTCCAATCCTTTCATATCATATTGGCTTGTTACATCATCTGAAGAAGATTTGTAAAGGGGAACAAAATCAGTTAATTCTCCGGGAGCAATAACAACGCCTGCTGCATGAATTGAGGCATGTCTATTCATGCCTTCTAAAACCTTAGCATGTGACATTAACTCTTTGAAGTCTCCATTTGCCATTTTTGAAAGATCTGTACTTTTTTCAAGTGCTCTTTCTAATGTTATATTTAATTCATTTGGTATTGCTTTTGCAATCTTATCCACTTCACTAAAAGAATATCCCATTACTCGACCAACATCTCTAATAACCTGTTTTGCTCTCATTTTACCAAATGTAATTATTTGAGTTACAGAATTATCCCCATATTGATTTTTGATATAGTCAATAACTTCACCACGACGCTCAATACAAAAGTCAATATCAATATCAGGCATACTAATTCGTTCAGGGTTCAAAAATCGTTCAAACAATAAATTATGTTTTAATGGATCGATACTTGTAATTCCTAATGCATAAGATACAATAGACCCCGCAGCAGACCCTCTTCCAGGCCCAACTGGAATATTTGAATCTTTTGCGTACTTAACAAAATCAGCAGTAATTAGAAAATAACCAGCAAAACCCATATTTTTAATTACTTTTAACTCATGATCAATACGTTTTTGTATTGTGGGTGAAATTTCACTGTACAGAGATTCTGCTCCAGCTTTAGTTAATAGCTTTAAATACTCATCTGGGTCTTGTGTTATTGCCCCATCTGGTATTGGGAAATTTGGTAAGTGGTATTTACCCATCGGAATTTCCATGTCAATGCTATCTGCAATTAACCTTGTATTTTCTATTGCATTAGGGAAATCTTTAAAGAGTTCATACATTTCATCTTGAGATTTAAAATAAAACTCAGGAGTTGCATAACGCAGTCTGTTTGGGTCACTTCTTTCTTTTCCAGTCCCCAAACAGATATGAATATCATGTGCTTCCCAATGCTCTTTTCTAGCATAATGAGCATCATTAGTACAAACAAGAGGAAGGTGTAATTCTTCTGCTAATTTTTTCATATTTCTTAGATTTGCTTCTTCTTCAGGTATACCATGATTTTGAATCTCTAGATAATATCTACCTGGGAAAATTTCAGAGAACATAAGCGCTGCTTTTTTTGCACCTTCGTAATCACCTTTTAGCATTCTTTCCGGGATTTCTCCTTTTAAACATGCAGACATACAGATTAAACCTTCACTGTACTCCCTGAGTAAATCAATATCAATACGAGGTCTGTAATAAAAGCCTTCTAAATAACCGGCTGTAACGAGCTTCATAAGATTTTTATAACCAGTATAATTTTGAGCTAATAAGACAAGGTGGTTATTACCCCACCCATGTTCTGCCGTTGTTTTTTTTACAAAGCGACTTCCAACAGCTACATATATCTCACAACCTACAATAGGTTTAATGCCTGCTTTTTTTGCTTCTTTATAATATGGTAGAACACTAAACATATTTCCATGCTCGGTAAGAGCAACCGAGTCCATTTTTAAATCGTCAATTGTGCTTACTAATTGACTTACTTTTTGTGCGCCGTCTAATAAACTATAATCAGAGTGATTGTGTAGATGAACAAATTCAGAATTCATAATATAGTTCCAGTATATATTGCAATTAATCCCATAAGAGTACTAAACTTTAAAAGTTTTGCAGAATTTTTAGCAGATGTAACTCCAGGATTTTTAACCATCAAAACTACAATAAATCCCAAAGGAATCTCAACTCCAACTATTAAAAAAAATATATACCACGTATTATAAAAACCAATAACAAATGGAATGAAAAAGCCTACACCAATGAAAAAACAAAGAACTACAACAAGTTTTATTGAATTTTCTAAACCTGAATAAATTGGAAAGGTATTAAGACCCGCAGAAAGATCTCCTTCGATATCGGCAATATCTTTTATCAGTTCTCTTAAAAATGACAAACAAAAACATAATATCATTGGAATAATCATTGATGAAACAGAATTAAAAGCTACCCCACAAAATAAAAAGGAAAGACCGAGTATAAAAGCAACGGCAATATTTCCTATTAGTGGTAATTTTTTAAGAAAAGTCGTATAAAGAATCATCATTGGCATCGCAATAAAAAGACCAATGAGCTCTGCACTTTTATTTAATTTCAAACATAACAAGCTTCCTAGAGTGAATAATAGAAATGAAATAAAAAAAGCAATAGGCTTTCTCACATTTCCTGAGGGGATAGGTCTATATGGCGCATTAATTAAGTCAATTTTATAATCGAGAACATCGTTTAAAACATTTGCTCCACTCGCAAATAACATTACTATAAAGGAAACTAAAAAAAACAAATTTTTATCCGTACTTCCAATAATTTCTGAAGCAATAAAAATAGAAAAACCACTAATTAACACATTCAAAGGTCTAATTAATAATATGTGAGATACTAAAATATTCATAGGTAACATTTTATACATTTACGATAACGACTCTGTCATCACCATTAAAATCTTTTTTTAATTGTACATTATAACCTAGTTTGGAGAAGAGATTAAAAACCAAGTCTGGATGGTTATTAATTCCAACTTCAAGAATCATATAGCCTCCTGGATTGATTATAGTCTTGGCAATTTTAGAAAATCTTTTATAGAAAGTTAAACCATCACTGTTATCTGTTAATGCAACTATTGGTTCATATTCCTTAACATCTTTCATTAAATAAGGAATTTCTTCTTTGGAAATATAAGGGGGATTAGAAACGATAACATCGAATGTTTCTTTTGGAATTTCTTTTAAAAAATCCATCTCAAAAAAATCAACATTTTTAACGTTATGTTTTTGTTTATTTTCATTTGCAACCCCTAAAGCTTCTAAAGAAATATCGATTCCAAAAACATGACATTCAGGTCTTTCTAATCCTAATGTTAGAGCAATACACCCTGAACCTATTCCAACATCTAATATTTTAGAATGCCTTAAAGAATCTGTTTTTTCAAGAGTTATATCAATGAGATGTTCGGTTTCAGGTCTTGGAATTAGAACCTGACTATTAACAATAAATTCTCTACCATAAAAATTGCAAAAACCTGTAATGTATTGTAAGGGCTCTAGTTTAATTCTTCGACTTACCCAATTATTTAAAACTTTAAGTTGAGTTTTTGAAAGAGGTTCTTCAAACCTTAGATAGATATCAATTCGATTACAATCTAGCAACGAACATAATAGCCATTCAATTTCTAATCTAGGATTATCAAAGTTTTTTTCTTTAAAATAAACTTTAGCCCATTGAACTATATCAATGATTCGCCAAGTTTTAGGCATTATTTATTATTTAGTCTGAAATTTTAAAATCATTTTAAATCAGCAGCCATTATTTCTTGTTGTTCAGCAATCTTTAATGCTTCTATTAATTCAGTAATGTCACCATCAAGAATTTCGTTTAGACGGTAGGATGTAAAATTAATCCTATGATCCGTTACTCGTCCTTGTGAAAAATTATAAGTTCTAATTTTAGCAGATCTATCACCCGTTGAAACTAAACTTCTACGTTCAGCGGCTCTTTCAGCGGCGGCTTTTCCTTCCTCTGCTGCTAACATTCGTGATTTAAGGACCTTTAATGCAGCAGCACGATTTTTATGCTGAGAAGATTCATCTTGACATGTAACAACTAACCCTGTGGGCAAATGAGTAATTCGTATAGCTGATTCAGTTTTATTTACATGTTGCCCACCTGCACCGCTAGCGCGATAAGTGTCAATTTTTAAATCAGTTTCATTAATATTAATATCAACATCTTCTGCTTCTGGTAAAATGGCAACTGTGGCGGCTGAAGTATGCACACGACCATTTGTCTCTGTTTTAGGAACTCTTTGTACTCTATGAACACCGCTTTCATACTTTAACATACCAAAAGCGCCAGAACCTTTTATCGAAACAATAGCCTCTTTTAAGCCTCCAATACCTGTCCCGGAAGAATTTAAAACTTTAAATTTCCAATTTTTTCTTTCAGAATAACGCGTGTAGATACGAAATAAATCAGCGGCAAAAAGCGCGGCCTCTCCACCACCCGTCCCTGCGCGTATTTCTAGAATTAAATTTTTACTATCATTTGGGTTTTTAGGTAATAATAAAACTTTGAGTTCTTTTACTACTAGGCTTAAATCCTTTTCTAATTCAGTTAATTCTTCTTCTGCAATCTGCTTTAATTCTTCATCATCTCCTTCCAACATTTCTTTATCATCAGAGATTTGATCTAGAATACTAATATATCTTTTACCTACCAAAACTAGTTCTCCTAAAGAACTATGCTCTTTTGCAATTGAAGTTAATTTATCTTGATTGCTAAAAATTTCTGGATCGGACATTCTCTCAGCTAGGTGGGAATGTTTATTTATTATTGCAATTAATTTTTCTCTCAACCTAAAGCCTCGTACCTTTATCTAAATCTTTTGAGATATTAAAAAGGATTAGAATAGTATATGTGATAAGAAAACAGCTCTTTACAATTGAAAGTTACTTTTAAAGTGCTTTTAAATATAAATTTACTTTTTTTTACCGTACTTCCTATTAAATTTTTCTATACGACCAGCAGTATCGACAAGATTTTGTTTACCTGTGAAGAAAGGATGTGATTTATTTGATATTTCAATTTTATAAAGGGGATAATCATTACCATCATCCCATTTAATCGTGTCTGTTGTTTCAACAGTTGAGCGAGTTAAAAAAGAGTGGTCACATGACGTATCTTTAAAAACAACTAACCTATAATTTTTTGGATGTCCTTCTTTTTTCATTATTTACTCCTAACTAATCAATTTATTTAAAGCAGTCTCTACTCGCTTTATTCCTTTTCTAATTATTTCTGTATTGGTAGCATACGAGAACCTAATATGTCCTGGTGCTCCAAATCCATCACCGGGAACAGTTACCACTTCAGCAGAGCTAAGAATATACTCAGAAATATCAAAAGTATCTTTTAATAACTTATCACCATAAGACATCCCTAAGTAATAACTAAAATCAGGAAAAACATAAAATGCACCACCAGGTAGCCTGCAAGATACACCTGGAATCTTATTTAATAGATCAACAATTAGATCACGTCTTTCTTTAAATGCCGTTCTCATTTCTTCGACACAGGTCTGGTCTCCAGTTAGTGCTTCAATTGCTGCTTTTTGACCGATAGAATTTGCGCATGAGGTTGCTTGACCTTGTATTTTTGACATTGCTTTAATTATTTCTTTTGGTCCAACCGCATACCCAATACGCCAACCAGTCATTGCATAAGTTTTGGAAAGACTAATACATGTTATTACTTCAGCTCCAATATTATAATCCTGATTTAGTTTTTCGGTACTTATAAATTCACCATCATAAACTAAACGCTCGTAACACTCGTCTGAAATGATTACCCAATTATTCTTTTTTGCAATTTTTAATAATTTAATTATAGATTTTTTATTCCAAACTCCTCCGGTTGGATTTGAAGGTGAATTAAGAATAACACCTTTAATTTGAGGTGTAATTTTTGATTCTAAATCTACAAAGTCTGGTTCAAAGTTTTCATCTGGTAAAGTTTCTACTAAGACAGGTTCAGCATCGGCAAGGCGAACAAATTCAGGAAAAGAAACCCAATAAGGGCGAAAAACAACAACCTCATCCCCGCTCTCAAATAATGCTTGGCATGCATTATATAAACTTTGTTTCTCTCCATTTGATACAAGGACATCGGAAGGATCATAATAAATCTCGTTTTCTCGTTCGAGCTTCTCACAAATAGCCGCTCTTAATTCTATCATTCCTGGACCAGCCGTATATTTTGTAAACCCATCATCCATCGCTTTTTTACCAGCTTCTATAATTTGGGATGGTGTATTGAAGTCTGGTTCACCAACAGAAAAATTTATGACATCTAACCCTTGAAATTTCATATCAGCAGCAATTGTAGCCATTTCTAAGGTGAAAGAGGGTTTTACTTTATGTACCCTGTTTGCAAGCTTAGTCATTAAAACTTATGTTGTTTTTTATGGTGCTGTTCGGTGTTGAATTTTTGATCATCAATATCTTCACGAACATTTGGTTTTGAGTTACCATCCTCTTCTTCAATATCAAACTCTTCTGAAAATATTTTACCAGATCTCTTAGATATATTATTTGGATTATATTTTTTCTTTTGATTATTTAAATTTTTATCCTTTACAACGGGCTTAACACTTTTCTGCTTTTCTTCAGTTTTTTTTTGATTTTTTTGTTTATTTTTTAATTTATTACGCTTTTTTCTTTTGGGCTTAGGAATATCTAAAGTCGAGATAATTTCTAAACCCTCTTGCCCTTCTATTGATGGTGGTTCTTTTGGTATTAATTCTTTTTTTCCATCTAGGTCTTGGAATGAAAGGACATTAGGATTGAAAACTCCAAAAATTGTTCCGAAACCCCTCGTAATTCCATTTCCTACCCCGATATAATTTGGGAGAACAAAATTTGTTTCAAAATCGCCCATAAAAGCGCCCCATTTATTTTCATCTACAGGGCTTGGAAAAAAACTTGATAAATTAACCTTTGTGTAAATCTCATCTTTAAGCCTTACTCCAAGTTCATTCGCTAAAAAAACTATATTTTGCCCTATTAATTTATTTAGATAAGAAGGTTTTTCTTGATTTGTTAGAAAACGGTATTTGCCACCGGTCATGTGGTTTAGTGCGACCCAAGGAGTAATAAAGCGATATTTTAATAATTTATTAGAAGGGACAAATTGTTCTTTTGATTCTTCAACATCAAAATTTTCAACTTCAAAAGTAATATTCCCAAAGTCAAAAGATTTGAATTTTTTAGATAGTTGAAGGACCGGTTCAACACCTTCATTGAGCCCTATTATATATATTTGCTCATTAAGAATTTTTACTTGTACTCTTGGATATAAAAACCGATCTCGTAAAGAACCATTTAACATCGGCACAATGCTTTCTTCAGGAAATTGACGCATAAAAACACCCTTTACTTGATAAGGTGTTTTCCTAACAGGTTTATCTGTTATAACCCGGACTACTACTGTTTTAATGTCAGGGAAACTATCACTCATGAAAAATATCTAAAATTTTATTGACTCATTGTGTCTAAAAACTCCGCATTTGTCTTTGTTCTCTTCATTCTATCTTGAATGAACTGCATTGCTTCTTCAACTTTCATATCATTTAATAACTTTCGTAAAATCCACATTCGACTTAAAGCCTTGCGATCTAATAACAGCTCTTCTTTTCTAGTTCCAGAACGAATTATATCAAAGGCAGGATAAAGTCTTCTATCGCTTAATTTTCGATCAAGAACAAGCTCCATATTACCCGTGCCTTTAAACTCTTCAAAAATTACTTCATCTGCTCTACTACCTGTTTCGATTAAGGCTGTTGAAACTATTGTCAAACTCCCTGCTTCTTCAGTATTTCTTGCTGCGCCAAAAAATTGTTTAGGCTTTTTTAAAGCATTAAAATCAACTCCTCCTGATAAAATCTTACCACTGTGAGGAGTCACAGCATTATGTGCTCTTGCAAGTCTTGTTATACTATCCAATAAAATAACTACATCATCTCCATACTCAACCATTCTTTTTGCTTTTTGAAGAACCATGTCTGCTACTGAGACATGCCGCTCTGGAGGTTCATCAAATGTTGAACTAATTACTTCAGCATCAACATTCCTTTTCATGTCCGTTACTTCTTCAGGACGTTCATCAATCAACAATACAATCCTTTTAGTTTCAGGATGATTTTTACTTATCGCATTTGCTAAAGTCTGCAGCAGTATTGTTTTCCCTGTTTTTGGCTGAGCAACTATCAAACCTCTCTGACCTTTACCAATTGGACACATTAAATCCATAATTCTCATTGAAAGATCTTTTGGATCTGTCTCTAATTTAAATTTTTCTTCAGGATAAAGAGGGGTGAAATTACCAAAGAGTATCACCTTTTTTAATTCTTCCAAAGGTTTATCATTTACCGTTAAAACTTTTAAGAGAGCATAAAACCTCTCTTTTAACTTTGGAGGTCTAATCTCTCCAGAAACTAGATGTCCGGTTTTCAAACTAAATCTTTTTATTTGAGATGGACTTACATATATATCATCAGGACCTGGTAAATAATTATAGTCAGGTGACCTCAGAAAACCATAACCATCTGGCATCACTTCTAATACACCCCTTGCAGAAAAAGAGCCTTCTTTTTTGGCATTTTCTTCTAATATTTTGACTGTTAATTCTTGCTTATTAAGACCCGCAACGCCGTCTTCAATTTTTAATTTTTGAGCTAACTTTGTTAACTCACTAATATTTAGTGATTGTAATTCATTAAGATCCATATATTTTATAACCTATGTCCTGTGTAAACACTTTGGTAAATTTAAATAATAAGCTCCGAGGAAACATTGGAACTAACAGAAATTACATTAAATTATCTCGTTTTCAAATGATATTTCAAATTCTCTATACACCTCTTCAGCTATGTAGTGTGATCCAAAAATCACTCCAACTCCATCCTCTTTTATTAATTCTTTAATTTTAGAAACACCAATTTTTACCGAATTCAAAGGCTTATTCTCAATTCCATTTTTTGTTAACTCTTCTGATAATTTATCCTCATCTAATAACAAATTATTTTTGTCCCTTGTTACACTTAAACTAGAAAATTTATTAGATAATGTATTACAGATTAAAGCCATGTCCTTATCTCCTTTTAGGCAAAACAATCCATACACTTTTTCAGTTTTATGATTTTCCTGCATAAAGTCAAAAAGGACTTTAAGGCCATCTTGATTATGGGCTACATCATAATAAATATTAGGTGCTAATTTTTGTAGTCGACCTGGCCAAAAAAGCTTACTAAAGCCATTATTAATTTCTTCATCGGTTAATTTGTAGTCAAATTCTTTTAGTACGGTAATAGCAAGAGAAGCATTATACGCTTGATGCTTTCCAAGCAATGAAGTTTTAAAAGGATTATTCTCTATTATAAAACTTGTCCCGAATGAATCAATTTTTATTTCAATAGGATCCTTAGAAAAAATCATTTTTGTATTTTTTCCCTTAATTTTTTCACTCAAAACTTTATTTACTTTTTCACTTTGTTTCGAGGTAATAAGTGGGATGCCTTCCTTAATTATTCCAGCTTTTTCAAAAGAAATTTCTTCAAGAGTCTCCCCCAGAATCTCCATATGGTCCATTGATACAGAAGTGATAACAGAAAGTATGGGTTTGATAATATTGGTAGAGTCTAATCTTCCCCCCAGCCCGGTTTCAATAATTGCGATATCAACTTCTTTATTATAAAAAAAATCGAATGCCATTGCTGTTGTTGTTTCAAAAAAAGTGGAATTTATTTTTTTTATACTTTTCCAATTCTTTTCTAAAAATAAATTAATCGCTAAATCAGTTATTGAAACCCCATTGACCTTAATACGTTCATTAAACTTTATCAAATGTGGTGATGTATAAACCCCCACTTTTTTACCAACAGATTTCAAAACGCTCTCTATATGAGCAATTGTGGATCCTTTACCATTTGTTCCAGCAATATGTATAAACTTTAACCGTTTATGAGGATTACCCATCGAGTCTAATAATTGCTCTGTATGTTCAAGCCCCATTTTAATACCAAGTCTTTCTAGGGAGTATAATAAATCTAATGTTTTTGAAAAATCAAGAGAATTCAATGTAGGTAGTCTCAATTAATTTTATTTCTAAAATTTTTTCTGCTAGTTTGTTAAAATTATTTGGCTCATCAGTAACAAAACATTGGAAAGCGCCTGAAATGATATCTGTGTTTAAATTATTTTGAAATAAAAAGAGTTTCACTTCATGCGCAATAGCTTGACTAGAATCAATTAGACTTACGTTCTTTCCAACTACTTTTTGAATAGTTTTTTTCAAAAGAGGGTAGTGAGTACACCCTAAAATAAGAGTATCATATTTAAAAAGTTCAAACTTTTTGATATACAGTTCTACTATCATTCTTGCAACTTTCCCGCTAACCAATCCCTCTTCAACTAAAGGAACAAATAAAGGGCAGGAAATGCTTTTAACATTAGTATGAGGGTTCAGAGCTGTTAATTGCTTACCATATTCATCAGATTTTATAGTAGCATTAGTTCCTAAAATTCCAATATTAAAATTTTTAGAACAGTCGATGGCCTGCTTTACCCCTGGGTTAATTACACCAATTATAGGAATAGAGAATTTAGACTTAAGAATTTCCAAGGAAATAGAAGATGCTGTATTGCAAGCAACAATGATCATTTTACAATTTTGATTTATTAACCATTTAGAAATTTGAATAGAATATTGATTAATTTTCTCTTTACTCTTATCACCATAAGGAACTCTAGCAGTATCCCCTAAGTAGATGAACATTTCATTAGGCAATGCTTTTTTTAATGCTTTTAGAACGGTAAGACCCCCTATGCCTGAGTCAAAAATTCCAATTGGCCGATTATTCAATTGTTATTCTCCTGCTAATAATTTTTCTCTTGAAAACTTAAATTGCTTGATACCTTCAAAGATTGACTCTGCAATTTTTTGTTTATGAGCAGATTGTTTTAATTTTTTTTCTTCTCCAGGATTTGACAAGAAACCAACTTCAACTAAGACATTAGGCATTGAAGCCCCTATTAGAACATAAAATCCCGCTTGCTTAACGCCTCTATTTGAAGAACTGAGTCTTTGATCAAGCTCCATTTGAATTATCGCAGCTAGGTCCTCGCTCTCCTTCAAAAACATACTTTGCGCCATTGTTGCCATAATTAAATTTTCACCTGATAGTTTATCATAAAGTCCCGTTTTCTCTTCCATTTTAATAACAGCATTTTCACGCGATGCTACTTCGATAGCATCTTCACTTTTACCTGGACGCAATAAATAAGTTTCAAATCCTTGAATTTTTCTATTTGGATTAGAGTTTGCATGAATGCTTACAAATAATTTCCCATTAAAGTCATTTGCCATTTTTGTCCGATCAATTAATGGAACAAAAACATCTTCATCTCGAGTATAAACAACTTTTATATTTGTTTTCTTTTCTAATAACCTTCCAATTCTTTTTGTTATATCTAAAACGACATCTTTTTCTTTTGTTCCGTATTTACCTTGTGACCCAGGATCTTTTCCTCCATGACCAGCATCAAGAACTACAGTGTCTAATCGCCATCGTTTTTTCACATCATCAATATGATCCGTGAGCTTACCAAGCGGCGTACGTAAGGTTATTACTATTTCATTTGGATCTGAACTTTGATACCAATCATGACTTATTACTTTTCCACCTAATTTAAAAGCAACTTGAGCTGTCTTACCAATTTGATCTGACTCTACTTGGCGAACAATCCCTCTTGTAAAGGCAGTATTAATCGTAAATGTATCAACTACTGCATCGACAACTGTTAAATAGTACCAACCATGTTTATTTATAAAAGAACTAATATTTCTATTTGAAAAAGGTTTTTTTGTTTCTAGCCTTATAATAGTCCCGTTTGATTTTGTATCAATATGAATACCTGATATGTTAAACCTAATGATGTCTATATCTAACAATTCTTTTTTTAGATCAAGATTTACCCCTGGTAACATCGTAGTTTTCAAAATATTTATAAAGTCTTCAGCCGGAACAAATAAGTCTTTTGAAATAGCTTTTGTTGCTTGTGTCATTTGATATGGCTTATCATCAATAAGAATAAAACTACTATGGCCAGATATTTTTATCTTATGACCATAAACATATATTACTAATTTTTTTCTTTCTTCATTTTCATAAACTTTTGAAGAAAAAGCTTTGGCTAAATCTTTAGTAGATATACATACCGGTTTAACATCAGATAAAGTTTTAATCTCTGATTCGAGACCATTACTTCGATTAAAAACATGAATTTCAGAAAATAAAAAATTAAAAATAAAAAATAAATATGCAAAAAATTGAAGATTCATAATTGTATATTATTTTTTTATAAATATATATTCAACAATATTTTAAACAGAGAAAAGGAATAATAAATAAAAAAAATAGAGTAGAAGCATCAAATTTCAATGCAGTTACTTTAGGTTATGAAGAACTGTGCTCCACATTTTTTAGGAGCACAGTCTTATTTTTATTTATTTCTTTTCATACCACATTACAAGTATCATAAGGGCTAGTATTCCTGCGAAACCCGCATCTCCAAACTGAGACATGATACGACCCAATCCAGCGATAACTCCAAAAAAGTCATCAAATAAAATCCCTACTATAATACCTATAACAACTAATGTTCTAGCCAGATCAGTGAGCTGGCTGAGCCATTCATTTACAGTGTTTAAGCCTTTCAAGCCTTTCAGCATAGATTCCTCCTGTTTTCAGGAATAAGATAATTTAGTAACACTTTTTTTAACAAGCCCTGTGTTATTACCCTAGAAACGATAGAAAAACAAGCAATGCTAGAAGACCAGCAAAACCACCATCTAGAAATGTATTAACAAGATCTACAATCCCACCTATTGGATCAAATCCTGTGGAATAAACTATATTAACGAAAACAAACAGCACAATTAAAGCTTTAATTACACCTACTACTCCAGATGCTGCATTTGATACGGTTGAGTTGACATCAGCCATGCCGATACCTCCTTGGTTTAGTTCTTTAGGTAGGATTAATGCTTAGTACATTAATCATTGTTCCTCGAACTAGGCTTTTCCCTTAAATATTCTCTTATTGAATCAAGGGTAAAACCCAATTCATTAATAGAATTTACAAATAAAGAATATATTAGCAATATTTATTTATATTTTGTTTTTTAGTTTATTTATAAGGTTAATTGCTTCATCATAGACTTTTTCAACGCCAATTGAACTAATACATTCTTTACATAATCTCCAATGGTCTCTTTTATGCTTACAACTATTATTTGGAGCTATAATTATTGAATTTTGACTTATTGGAAAGGTGAAATTTGGATTTTGAGAACCAAAAAGCGTAATACTTGGAATACCGTTGTAAGCCGCTAAATGACCAGCCATTGAATCTGGAGAAATAATAATTTTCTGCTTTTTTAACCATCGATTAAATTTGATTAAATCGCCACTAAAAGTTTCAAAAAGTATATTTTCTTCTTTTAATTCTTTTATTAGACTTGTTGAAGATTCTATATTCACAATAGAGACCTTATGGTTTTTAACTAAGAGCTTAATAAGCTCATTCCAAGATCCCTTTGGCCAAGATCTTTTTTTATCCGATGCTCCAGGGTGGATAACGACAGATCCTTCTTTTTTACTTACAAAAAGGGAGGTTGCTTCTTTTTTAAAGCCATCTAACTCTTGAAGAAGTTCAAAACCTCGCTCTCTTTGATGAATCTTTTGATTCATCTTGATCGGATTTGTGAAAAAATATCGACCACCTGTCAAATCATAACCAAAGCTTATTTTAGGTCTCATATTCCAAAGAAACCAACTATTCCGAATATCACCTTTAAAATCAAATGCCAAGTCTATATTTCTATTCCTTAGTTTTTGTGAAAAAGAATAAGCGGAAAGCCACTTACTTATAGACCAATTCCAGTTAGTCCAAGGGACATCTATTCCCAATATTTCATCCGCTAAAGATAAATCTCTAGCCAGACTCTCCACTTGTTTACAACACACTAAAATTACCCTTGCTTCTGGAAAATTAATTTTCAATGATTTTAATATTGGTTCAATAATAAAAACATCTCCTATGCGGTGCATTTCTGTTACAAGAATTGTTTGCACTTTAATCTTTCTCAGATAAAAAGACTTTCTAAAGAGATTAAGTAAAAGAAAATATGGAGCTAGTATTGTACTAAAAAAACGAGATAAAAAAAGGTGAATAGGTTTATACAAGGTTGTTTGCATTTTTTTTACAAACCTATTTTTTTATAATAACGATATAGTTTTTCTGAAACATTTTTAACATCATGGTATTTTTCAACCCAATTTTTACCATCCTCTCCAGATCTAGATATTTTATTTGGATCTAATAAAAGATTTTTTAGTATTCCAGAAAAAGAATCTTTTGTTATGTTCACAAATGGGTGATTAGGAATAAAGCTATTATAACTATCATTTATTTCTGTAAGTGTACATATTCCCATAGATAAAGATTCAACTGAATTCATACCATACCCCCAACCGCCTCTATCACCAATTTGATCAATAAAAATATCAGCTTTTGATTTCCTTTCGAGGGCAAGCTTATGAGTTAGGCCTTCAATTAAGTCAAATTTAATAAGACCTGATTTTTCTAATTTTAAACACTCCTTTATAATATGATTGGACCCTTTATAAAATCGATTAGTGGGAGCGTGTGCAACTCTAATTAATCTGTTTATTTTTTTTCTTTTTTTAAATAATGTCGTCTCAAAAGGTAAAAATAGGTATTCAATTTTTGGATGTCTACTCAATAAATCAACTTCATTTGTGATATTAAGGTTTGCTAATCGATTGATGATAGGCATTACACCCCTATTTCTTAAGTCTTCACCATGATAATGACAAATAATTTTTTTTCCTCTTTTAAAAACCTCTTTTACAAAAAATTCATCTTTAAGGAAATCCATTCCACTCTCAAAATGATAAATATCAAAATTATATAAGTCATATTTTTTTATGGCTCTTACAATGATTGGTCTCCACAGAAAATCCTTAAATTTTAAAAAAAGTTTATCTAATAGACCTTCTGATTTCCAAATAGGAGGATATCCCGGTTTTTCTGAAAAATAACCTTCAGAACCACGATAAATTTTAAAAAAAAGATTTCTTAATTTTGCAAGGTGAGGTAACGTAAAATTAAAAGGTAAGTTCAAACAAATATCTTCTTTAAATCTCTTGGGTGAATTAAAGAACGTTAATGTTCTACACTCATGGCCTTTTTGTTCGTGTATTGCTTTCCATAAAGTAAGTGTTCCGACCGTGTTTTCTGGTGATATATAAAGAATTTTCAATTTTATTTAAAAATAGAAAGATATTTACTTTCTATACTCTCCCAATTATATTTTTTATTAACCAATTTTAAATTTATTTCTAAATTAGATTGTAGTTCTAAATTCTTAATTGCGGTTAATAGGTTCGTTCCAATTGAAAAAGGACTTCCCGCGTTTGCCCAAAAGATACTTTTATTTAAAAAATATTTTACGGGAGGTAAATCTGTTGCTATAATTTCTAAACCTGAAGCCATCATCTCAAATAACTTAGTTGGAGTATTATTTTCAGTTAATGGGTTTCTTCTAAATGGTATAACACCAATAGAATGTTTTTTTAAAACTCCCCAAACTTCTTTGTGTGGAATTTGATTATCTATCCGGATATGCTTTTCTAGTGAATTAATTTTTATTAGCTTAAAAATCTCTTTTTTAAATTCACT
>ENA-OSJC01001924-OSJC01001924.1-marine-metagenome-genome-assembly--contig:-NODE-1924-length-16259-cov-7.273761_pt1 | contig 16259 bp, 14 predicted proteins | sample MGYA00237885_ERZ534234 | MGnify/ENA primary metagenome ERZ534234 (study PRJEB26413, sample SAMN06343907) | marine metagenome | isolation source: coastal waters | place: Atlantic Ocean: West Antarctic... | reverse complement strand
ACAGGCTTACTCAACAAGGTTCATCCAAGTCAATCCGGAAGTCCAATAAGATTATTGGGCTTACTGGGCTTTTTAGGTTTAGGTGGATTCTGGGTCAGCTCACTTGGAGCATGCGGTGCCTTTGGAGCACTGGGTGTTTGGAATCATCAAAATCAAGTTATTTCTCGATTTGCCTACTTAGGTTTCTTGGGATCCATTGGTGTAGTCCAAACAATTAGTTTTTATCTTTTGTAGCCAATACCAATAATCCAGCAGCTATAGCCAAATTCTTAATAAAATTTTGTGCTTCATGAGCCTGAGAAGGATCACCTGCCAACGCCCAAAAGTCATGAATGTAGACATTAATAATAATTGTTAAACCAAAAAGCAATAAAGCCGATAGCCTCAGACTTTTCCCTAAAATTAAAAAGAATCCGCCAATAATCTGAATGGTTATCGTCAAAGGCAGTAGAATCGAACTTAAAGGGACTCCCTTCATTTGCATTAAGGCTAATGTGCCCATGTAATCAAAAATTTTACTTAATCCAGGGACAATGAAGTAAAGGCCTAACAGGGATCTACCAACTACAAAATAGAAGGCATCAAATTTATAAAATCTTTCCATATTTGCCAACTGTCCTTAAATGTAAAAGTGCATTAATATTACAGGATAACTTGGAGCTAATATGAAAAATTTTACTAAACCCTTCGCTGTGACGGGAGTGCTGTATTTGCTGATCCTGACTTTTTCTCCCTATACTTCATCTACTCAAGACTCTGCCTTGCAAAGTGCAATAGATAGCTCAGAAAGAAACGAGGCCTATGCTTCTAGAGATACTTTTAGAAATCCTTATCAAACTCTTAAATTTTTTAAACTTGAACCTTCAATGGATGTTCTCGAGTTAGCAGCAGGAGGAGGTTGGTATACAGAGATTCTGTCTCCATACCTTAGAGATTCTGGCTCGCTAACAGTTACTCATTATGATGCTATGGCTGGTAACTATTACAAAAGATCAAGAAATAGCTTTGATCAAAAGGTTGCATCTAACCCATTATTTAAAGACGTTACCGTTGTTACGATGGGCAGTCCCATTGAGTCTCAATCCAAGGATTTGGTGTTAACTTTTAGAAATCTCCATAATTGGCTTGCTCGAGATACTATGAAGGCAACTATGTTGGAAGCCTACAATGCTTTAAAGCCAGATGGTTTTTTTGGAGTTGTTGAACACAGAGCGCCTGAAGGCTCGGCGTTAAAGTATATGAAGACTAGCGGCTATGTTTCCCAGTCCTTGGCAATTGAGGTTGCAGAAAGTGTTGGCTTTTCATTGGTTGCAAGCTCTGAAATTAATGCTAATTCAAGAGACACAAAAGATCACCCTAAGGGAGTCTGGACCCTGCCTCCTTCATATCGCTTAAAAAATGTTAACAGGGATCAATATCAAGCAATAGGGGAGTCAGATCGCATGACTCTTTTGTTTAAAAAGTAAATTTGCATAAGTCTGATAAGTGACTAGAATCTGAACTTAATTAATTAATTTTAGGATAAAAAATAATGAAACAAATACTAACAATATGTGCTTTTGTATTTAGCATGGGAATCTCTGCTATGCATCATGAAGAAGGTGAGAAGCATATGGATACTCAAGGCGATAACTTTGCATACATATCTACCTACACTATGGCAGAAGGCTCGAACCCAGCTAGATTGCAAAAATCGCTATTAGCAAATATTAAAACTTTAGAAGAAGACGGTTATAACCGTTGCGGCATGCTGAGACATCAATTTGGTGGAAATAGGGAATTTTTAACTTATTGTTATTTTGATAGCTGGGAGCAATTTGCAGATATTAATGACGGTGTTGCAGCAACTCCAGATGTTAAGCAGCTTTACGGCAACCACACAGATGAACTCGTTGCAGTAATTGAAAGCAATGCCAAGGTTGCTCCGTATGTTCTTCAGGCAAAATATTCTTTTGGTCCCTACCTTACTGACAATGAAAAGAGTGCAAATGCTGCAGTTTTGTTTGACGCTTATGATCGTGCATTTGGTGGATGCAATATGACAGAACATTTTTGGGGCCCTGAGCAAACATGGAATTTCTATTGCAGTTATGACAGCTATGCTGACTTTGCAACCAAGGTTGAGGCTTTAATGGTTATTCATGAAGAAGAACTTGCAGATAAGAAGTTAGATATTCTTGAGCATTCAGACAACCTTTACACAAGAGTTTCTCGATAGCTGAAGCTAAGCTTATATTTAAAATAGGGGTTTTTTAAACCCCTTTTTTTTGGTTCAATATCCTCTGTAGCCCTTATTTTGGAAGCTCTTTAGTGACATTTTAGTTGCAAAGTGATAAATTGCTCGACAAGTAAAAACTAAACTTCACTTTATAGGGAAAAAATCATGAGATTACTAAAAATTGCATTACTAACGTTGCCTTTGTTTGTTCTTGCGGACAACCCAGTCGATCCAGCAGATAGAGACGCGCCTAAGAGTGAGCCTTCTAAAATGGTAGACGTTAAAAAAGGCTCTGAACAATTAATCACTTCCGGATTTGAAACAACCAGCGAATACACCTCTGATGAAAATGGCTTGGAAGAGCTAGTTGTTACTGGAATTAGGGGCAGCTTACAAAGCGCTATTGACATTAAAAGAAGTAATGTTGGAATTGTCGATGCAATTTCTGCTGAAGATTTTGGTAAATTTCCTGATAACAATCTTGCAGAATCCTTAGCAAGAGTTGTGGGAATTGGTATCGATAGAAGTAATGTTGAGGGCGAAAGAGTCGCTGTAAGAGGTTTTGGACCTGAATTAAACTTGGTTACATTAAATGGCAGGCAAATGCCAACAGTACCAGGCCAATACCAGGGTGGAAGATCTTTTAATTTTGGTGATATTTCATCCCATGGCATTTCATCCGTTGAAATCTATAAATCCACCAACAGCACTTTGCCTTCTGGTGGAATAGGTTCAACCATTAATATGGTTACTACCAAGCCTTTGGCCACTTCAGGAAGCAGGACCTCCTTTAGCGTTGATACAGTTAAAGATACAACCAGCAAAGAAACATGGATACCGACTCCTATGGAGGCAGCATTTGTGCATAGCTCTAACCTAGGTAAATGGGGTTTCGCCATCTCTGGTTCTTACCAGGAAAGAAATAACAGAGAAACGGGTACCCGAGAATCTAACTGGATCACTGTAGAGGATATGGCCTTAGTGGAAGGATATTCAAGAGTTGATAAGACAGCAGCAGGTATTATAAACAACAACACCCGAACCGACGGCAAAACTTTTTACCAAGAGCCTTCTGCATATCAATTTAAAGACAATGATAGATTGAGAGTCAATGGCCAAGTAACTCTTCAATATGAGCTTTCTGAAGCCTTAATGGCAACCATCGATTACACCTATTCCAAAGTAGATTTCAGCTCAAACGGTCAAATGTTTGGCTCATGGCTTGGAGGTTGGACAACCAAATCTGGAACCATTAACAGCAATGGTGTTTATACCGATGTTGTCGTTGGAGAGAGGGGCTTCGACCATACCCTTGTTTGGGGAGAGACAGAAAACTTAAACGAATCAGTTGGCTTTAATCTTGATTGGAATTATTCAGATGCGCTTAGCTTTGAATTAGATTTTCATGATTCTTCTGCTGAAAAAAGTGGCACAGAATTACCCAATGAAATGTCATTTGCAACACCTGCAACTGCGACAGTAACCCATCAAAATGGCGGGGCATCTGGAATCAATAAATTTGTATACGACAAGACATTTACAGCAAGCGATTTCTCATACACCGGCTCAAGGTTCAGGGATGCTGACAAAGAAAATACAATGAAGCAATTTCAACTCAAAGGTGAGTGGTTGAATCTAGAGGGTGGGTTCTTGAAATCCATTGCATTTGGAGCCTCCTCTGTTGAATCCGAGTTTACCGATGTAAGAATGGAAAATGTTGCTGGTCTTAGTCCATCAACAGCAGCAAGTGCTGCGCTTTTTGAAAAGACATCCATGAATAGTTTTTTTGACAGCTTTAGCACTTCTAAAGATGCATATTATTTCAATATTGATCCAGAATTAGCAAAGAGCTCTTATCAGGCTTTGTTTGGCGCCTTCAATGCAGGTGCAATTGATACCAATGATCGCGTTGAAGAAACAATTGATTCTCTATTTGTTCAGGCTGACATGGAATTTTTAGTCGCAGGCAGAGCTTTGAACGTTGTTGCAGGTGTCAGGTATGAAGACTCCTCAGTATTAGCGACTGGCTTAGAATCCACACCTTCAAATATTCGTTGGGACATGATCACAGGCCTTCAATACATTAGCGGCGGTGTTGTTGATGCACCTAAAAATGGTAGCAATGACCTACTCTTGCCTCAAGTAGCTATGGCATATGCGATTGACGAAGATAGAGTGCTGCGCTTTTCAGCTGGTCAATCTATGGCCAGACCGAGCCTTCAAGACATGAGATCTTCTTTGAACTTCGGAAACAGAGATTACTTTACACCAACTGCAACAGGTGGAAATCCAAACCTAGAGCCAATGAAGTCAACGAACTATGATTTAGCTTATGAGTGGTATTACGATGAGGGCAGCTATTTTGCACTGAACTACTTCTACAAAGAGATAGAAGATTTTATTGAGAGCAAGATTACGAATGGAGGACTTTACGGTCTTAATAATCCAGCGCAATCAGCAAACGGTTTATATGCACAGCAATGTGTCAATGCATGGGCTTCAGCAGGCAGTCCTGCCCCAGGATTTCCTGGTGAAGCTGGCTCCACAGGTGACTGCGTTTCTCAGCAGGCTCTTTGGGCTCAGTCATGGATGAACCTTCAACAGCACATGGGTTGGGTTGCACTAGGAATGGCGAATGGCGCTGATGTTTCCAATGGTTTTCCCTATGGATTATGTCAATATGACGGCTGGTGGAGATGTGACCCTGGGTACATTGATGCAACTTCAAGTGATCCTGCTGCTAATTTTGAGATCACTAGACCTGTAAATGCAGCAACCGGAAGCCTTGATGGCTTTGAGATTGTGTTGCAGCATCTATTTGGTGATACTGGATATGGCATGCAGCTTAATGCAACAGTTGTTAGTGGCGGTGATGTAGATATCGATAGAAACAAGATCGGTAAGCAATTTATTCTCCCTGGACTAGGTGACTCTTCAAATGCCTCATTCTTCTATGAAGATGACAAGCTCACAGCAAGGATTGCCCTGAATGTTAGAGGCGAGACTGTTGCTGGTTTTGCAGCCTATGACCAACCTTTGTATGTTGCAGAAAGACAGCAAGTGGATGCTTCAGTTGCTTACAGATTCAATGATCAAGCGTCTGTATTCCTTGAAGTTCAAAATTTAAATGATGAATCAACAAGGCTATATGTGCGTCATGAGGAAATGCTATTCTTAGCACAAGACCATGGTCCTGTTTATAGATTTGGATTTAGATACTCGCTCTAATTCTAAGAATTTGAATTCAAAAAGGGAGCCTTGGCTCCCTTTTTTTTGTTACAGGTATAGATTTCTCAGATATTAAGACAAGAAAACTAGCTTACCAAAGTTGCGCATCGAAAGGAGAGGTGATGGCTGAAGAATGACTAGAATACAAAAATGCTGCTCATGAGCATCTTGCAAAACTCTTACCTAAGCTGGATTAGCCTGAGTTCTCTTTCCAGGATCTAAAGCCTCCTTCGAGGTTTTGAACAAAGTTAAAGCCTAATTCTTTGAGTGTTTTTCCGGCAAGCGCAGCTCTACTTCCTCCACCACAGTAAACAACAATAGAAGTATTAGCGGTGAGATTCTCGCTGCCAGGAGCCAGCTTCATCTCAATCAGCCCTCTAGGTACATTTATGGCACCAGGGATAAGTTGTGTGCCATCAACCTCAGTGGGCTCTCTTACATCTATCACTAGACTCTCGGATGAGAGCTCGTTAAATTCGTTGTAGGTGATTTTTGGGACAAGTTGATGAGCTTCGTCAATAAGATCTTTAAGTATTTTCATCAAGCAATTATCAGTTTTAACTTGCAAATATACAAACCCAATTATTAATTGCACATATTTAGTCTTTTGATGTTTACAGTGTAAACATTTTATCCTAAACTGCGACATTAGTAATAACTGATAATTAATAACTGATAATTAATTACCTATAATAATATGGACAAATTTAAAATGAAAAAACTTATCTTAATGATTGCGTTAGTATCCGCACCTTTCTCTGTAATAGCGATGGATTCAAAAGAGGGCGTTTCTTTAAAGGGCTCGATTCTTACAATTAAAAAACAAAAAAAATATTCTTCTGTTGCTGGGTGCTCTGCTCTTGCTGCATCAAAGAATAAAGCTGCTGGTTTTACTTTCAATAATAAAACTCAATCATGCACATTGTATCGATCAGTTAGCGGAGAAAGATCTAGGTTAGGTTTTACCTCAGGCACTAAGTAACCTCTACTTACGTATTTAAAAAAGGGGCTTTTAGCCCCTTTTTTTGTTATTCAATTAAATTATGGTTAAGATTAATCTTTTATACCTGAGCACTAATGTAGTTGAAAGCTTTCCACCGAGAAGCCGATTAAACTCCAATTTAAATAAAGCATGACTAAACATTTTATTTCTACACAGCCTTGGTCGAAATCTGAGCTCCAATCCGTGCTTGATTACGCCTCAGCTCTCAAGGATCAACCTTTTCAGCCGCTCTTGCAGAATAAGTCGATCGCTTTATTATTTTTCAACCCCTCTATGCGTACAAGAACAAGTTTTGAAATAGGGATAGCTGAGCTTTCTGGGACTGCCGTTATCTTGCAACCAGGCAAAGATGCTTGGCCCATAGAATTTAAAGAGAACATGGTGATGGATGGTCATCAAGAAGAACATGTAAAGGAAGTGGCTCAGGTTCTTTCATCCTATTGCGACTGTATTGCTGTACGTGCCTTTCCAGAGTTCGAAGACTGGTCTTATGATAGGCTTGATAATGTAATTAATGCCTTCGCTAAATACTCATCTGTTCCAGTGGTAAACATGGAGACAATTGAACACCCATGCCAGGAATTAGCCCATATTCTGACTCTTCAGGAGCATTATGGCGATCTCAAAGGTAAAGACTACCTACTTACATGGACTTATCATCCAAAGCCTCTCAACACGGCTGTGGCTAACTCAAGCCTCTTAATTGCTAGTAAGTTTGGTATGAATGTTAGGTTGTTGTGCCCATCTGAAGATTATTTACTAGATGAGAGGTACATAGAAGCTGCTAAGGTTAACTGTGAGCTGGAGCAATCAAGCTTTTCTGTCACACATGACATTAACGAAGCCTATTCCGGCGCTGAAATTGTTTATGCAAAAAGCTGGGGCTCATTGAAGTATTACGGTCAACCAGACAAAGAGGCAAAGATTAGAGCAAACTACAAACACTTTATTGTTGATGAGCAAAAAATGGCTTTGACCAATCATGCAGTCTTTAGTCACTGCCTCCCGTTGCGACGAAATGTTAAGGCAACCGATGGCGTCATGGATGCTGATTATTGCCTAGCAGTGAAAGAGGCAGAAAACCGAAAGCACGTTCAAAAGTCATTACTAGCAACTATTTTATAGGACATCAGATGAGTAAAAAAATTGTTTTAGCATTCTCTGGAGGCTTGGATACAAGCTTTTGCATCCCATACCTTCTTGATCAGCACTATGAGGTTCACACTCTGTTTGTAAATACTGGTGGAACCTCCAAAAAAGAAGAGCTTGCTATAACAAAACGGGCCATGCAGCTCGGAGCAAAAAAACACATTAACGTTAATGTTGAAAAAGCTTTATGGTCTGAAATACTTACCCCTTTGATTCAATCTGGCTCTCTCTATCAAAACCGGTACCCTGCTTTATGCTCTGATAGATATCTGATTGTTAAAGAGTCCATCAAGCTTTGTAAAAAGCTTAAAACTAAATATATCGGGCATGGTTGTACTGGCATGGGCAATGATCAAATTAGATTTGATTTGTCCATCATGGCGCACGGCTCCTATCAAATCATTACCCCAATAAGAGAGATACAAAATCTTGCCACCAATGTTCGGGGGTATGAAGAAGAATACTTAAAAGCTAAAGGCTTTAAGGTGTCATCCCTGCACAAAAAATACAGCATCAATGAAAACTTAATGGGAGCAACAATCTCTGGATCTGAGATTGATGTTTGGGATAATCCCTCTTCAGAAAGTTATGTTCTTTGTAGAGAACCTGAGAAATATCCCAAGAAAACCAAAAGCCTCACACTAAAGTTTTCAAAGGGACAGGTTATTGCTATCGATGGAAAAAAGATTCAAGGTCCAGACTTACTGAGGTCACTAAACGCTTTAGGTGGTTCTTTTGGGATTGGTCGATCAGTTTTTGCCAGCGATACCATCATTGGCCTAAAAGGTAGATTTGTTTTTGAGGCACCGGGCATTACTATTTTGATGGCAGCACACAGAGCGTTAGAAGAATGTGTGCTTACTGAGAAACAAAATAATTTCAAAGCACAGGTAGGTCAGGAATGGGTCAATCTTGTTTATAAGGGCTTTTACTTTGACCCCCTTAGAGAAAATCTAGAATTATTTTTGGAAGGCTCTCAGGCTTCAGTGACTGGTGATGTAACTTTAGAGCTTTCACCAGGAAAATCAGAGGCTGTGCAAGTCAAGTCTAAGAACATCTTAATAAGCTCAGAGGGTTCTTATGCGCAATCAGCTACCTGGAGTGAGGCAGAGTCAAAGGGCTTTATTAAACTCATTGGTCAAAGCACATCAACTTGGGCAAAGATTCACAAACCCAAATGAATACCTCTCTTGAGCAGTGCCTGGTGCATTTAGAAGCTTTGGTTGCATGTGATACAACAAATCCACCTCGTGATATTGCAAGCTCTGGTCTGCTTGAGTATCTCCAGTCTTTGCCATACCTAGATCCAGAGATTTCGGACCTAGGAGGTGGCTCATTCAACATCATGCTCTCCAAGGGCTCACCCAAACATCTTTTTAATGTCCATCTTGACACGGTTCCTGTATCCAGTGGATGGGATTACAACCCCCACCATCTGACCATAGATGATGGCAAGGCCTATGGTCTTGGTGCTTGCGATATCAAAGGGGCTGCGGCATGTTTACTTGCTTTGATTGAGAGCGGCTTAAGTGATTATGCTGTATTATTTTCTACCGATGAAGAGGCTGGTCAAAGCACATGCATTCAAGAGTTCCTCAAGTCCAAACCATCTTATGAGGGGATTATTGTGTGCGAACCGACACAAAATTTAGCAGTTACTTGCCACAGAGGCATAGCAACAGGCTCAATTAAATTTGAGGGCATTGCAGGCCACAGCTCAGACAAAAGAGCCATGCAAGATAATGCAATTCATAAGCTCGCACGTTGGTCGAACCAAGCTTTGATAAAGGCTCAAGAATATGACTCCAAGTCCATTGAAAATTTATCTGGTATAGCCTTTAACCTTGGAGTGATTGAAGGGGGCATTAAACCAAATGTTATCGCAGATCGAGCATCTGTAAAATTTGGATTTCGACCTCTTCCTGGCCAACAGCATACAGATATCCTTGACTCCCTTGGCATCAACGACTTGCCTGATACCTCTGTCTTTGCTCCAGGTTTTATTGCCCCTTCCTTGCCTGCGGATGGAGATATTGACCGACTGAAGTCTCTTGCTTCGAGCCTAGGCTTGCAGCACTCAGCACCTGTAAATTTTTGGACTGAAGCATCGTTATTTAGTCAAGCGGGTTATCCAGCAATTGTTTTGGGACCAGGGAACATAAAACATGCTCATCAACCAAACGAGCACGTAGAGCTTGATGACCTCTCTGAAGCAATGAAGCTATTTGCAGGCATTCTGCAGTGAGCGCTTCAAAAAACTTTTTTATTAAAGAAACAATTTTAAAGTTGTTGGCTGCCATTGGTTCAGAAAAAGAGATAAAAAAATATATTGCTAAATTCTCTTCACCAGATCAGAGATTTGCTGTCATTAAAGTTGGTGGAGCTGTAGTTAAAAATGACTTAGATAATTTAATCGCATCTTTGGTTTTCTTGGATCAGGTTGGTCTCAAGCCCGTGATTTTGCATGGGGCAGGGCCAATGCTAACTGAGCGCTTAGATTCTAGAAACATAGAATATTCCTTTATTGAAGGTCAAAGAGTGACTTCTGAAAAGGTGAGGGATGTTGCAGTTGAGGTTTTCATCGAGACAAATAATACAATTGTTTCAGCGCTACGCTCTCATGGCGCTCAAGCAGAAGGCCTGATTTCCAATGTATTCCAATGCTCGCAAGGTGATGCTGCGTTGGGTTTGGTTGGGTGCATCGAATCCATTGATGAGCAACAGATTAACGCATTGCTTGAGTCTGATACGATCCCCGTCATCACCTCTCTAGGAGAGGATTCAACAGGGCAAGTCCTGAATATTAATGCAGACGTTGCCACCATGGAGTTGGTGATGGCTATCTCTCCTTACAAAGTAGTATTTCTGTCTGAAACAGGTGGTATTTACAATGAATCTGGCGCTCTTATAAAGACCATTAACTTAGTCCTAGAGTATCAGGAGCTCATGAATCAAAATTGGCTGCATTCAGGTATGAAATTAAAGCTCGAGCAAATTAAAACTTTACTAGATCGTCTGCCCAAGACTTCATCTGTTTCTATTACCCAGCCCATCAACCTGCCCAAAGAATTATTCACAGACTCAGGCTCAGGAACCTTAGTCAAATACGGATACAAAGTTAATCAACACTCCCTACCAGATCAAGAGATTGAAGCCACGGCTACATCCATTGTTGAGGCATCATTTCAAGGGAAGCTGGTTGAAGGATTTTTTGATCACTCAGAGAAGTTTCAAATTTTTATGACCACCTGTGAAAGAGCTGTGATAGTTATGTCAAATGAATTTAAGATTCCCTACATGGATAAATTTGGTGTGATTCCAGACGCCAAAGGTGAGGGCCTGGGTTCTGGAGTCTGGTTAGAAATGCGCAAAGTATTCCCTCAAGTTTTTTGGCGCTCAAGAGCAGGGAACCCAGTTAATAAATATTATAGTTCGATATGTGATGGCTTTCAAAAGCATGATGACTGGCATGTTTTTTGGATTGGGATCACTGATTATGGTGACCTAGAAAATTGCATTAAACTTGCTTTAAACCGACCCAAAACCATCATCTAAATGTCAGAGAAAAAAATAAGTCTCCTTGGAGCCAGAGGCTATGTTGGAAAAGAAATCTTGTCACTGATTTCCTTGCACCCACATCTGAGCATTCATTGCGTCTATTCTAGTTCCAAAGCAGGAGACTTGGTCGAAGGTTACTCCAAAGATCCTGAGCTTAAATATTCCCACCTAGATGCATCGAATTTTAAAGCTATGGAGGAAGATGCTTATATTTTGGCTCTTCCAAACAATGAGGCGCAGCCTTACATTGATGCAATTGTTGAGCAGAATCCAAAAGCATTTATTCTTGATATCAGCTCAGATTATCGTTTTGATGATGATTGGCAGTATAGAATCCCTGAGCTTTCACCAGCCATTCAACGCACAAAAATTAGTAATCCGGGTTGTTATGCTACAGCCATGCAGTTGATGCTAGCACCAATCAAAGATCACATTGAAGGATTTGCTCATTGTTTTGGAGTATCAGGGTATAGCGGAGCAGGAGCAACTCCAAATCCCAGAAATAACCTAGAACTCTTAAATGACAATGTTCTGGCTTACTCTTTAATTAGTCACATTCATGAATCTGAGGTTAGGCATCACATGTATGATCGGGTGCAGTTCGTTCCACATGTGGGTCAATTTTTTAGAGGGATCATCCTGACAGGCAATTTCACTCTAACGCAAACCCTCACCAGGGAAGAATGCTTTGAAGCATTCAAGAGTTTTTACACCGAGCATTCATTGATTGAAGTTCAAGCTGAGCCGCCACATCTGCAGCAAGTTGTGCATACACACAAGGCTATTGTTGGAGGGTTCCAAGTTGATGCACCTATAAAAAGACTGACTTTCTGCTGTGTTATTGATAATCTTTTAAAAGGCGCAGCAACACAGGCTGTGCAAAACCTCAACAGCGCATTTGGATGGGACGACAACTTAGGAATTAGCTAGCAATGAAAATCTGGAATCAAAATCCCAAGGACCTAAACTCATCCATAGATTCTTTTTTATCAGGCGAAGATATCGTCTTAGATCAAGAGCTTTTTCTCTATGATGTAAAGGCGTCTATTGCACACACTCATGAGCTGCATGCAATTAAAATCTTGAACTCATCCGAGCAAAAGAAACTGATCTCGGCCTTAAAAAAATTAGCTAAGTTATTTGAGAGTGGCAAATTCAAATTAACCAGCAAATATGAAGATTGCCACTCAGCCATTGAAGCTTTTTTAACAAAGGAGCTGGGTGTTTTGGGTAAAAAAATACACACAGGCCGCAGTCGCAATGATCAAGTCCTTGTTGCCATGAGACTTTACATGCGAGACCAGTTAGTTGAAACGTCAAAGCAAAGCTTGTTGATTGCTGATGCGCTCTTGAAGATGGCTGCTAAGCATGCCAAAGACCCCATGCCGGGATATACGCACCTTCAAAGAGCGATGCCTTCGAGCTGGGGCTTGTGGTTCGGAGCCTATGCAGAATCCTTTTTAGATAACGCTGAGTTGTTAACCTCCACCATGTCTTGGATGAATCTCAATCCATTGGGTACAGCTGCAGGCTATGGCGTTAACCTACCTTTGAAGCGAGACATAAGCACCAAGGAGCTTGAATTTAAAAGAAAGCAACTCAACTCTCTCTACACTCAAAACAGCAGAGGTAAGTTTGAGCTCGAGATGGTCGGAGTGTTAAAACAACCAATGCTTGATCTCAGAAAGCTTGCTTGGGATCTGAGCCTCTTTCTCACTCAAGAATTTGATTTGCTGTCTGTTGGAAGTAAGTATTCCACTGGCTCCTCAATTATGCCCAACAAATCTAATCCTGATGTCGTTGAAATCATGAGGGCAAATTATGCGGTGATTGCAGGGCATTATGCTGAGCTAGAAAATCTTATTTCCTTGCCCAGTGGCTACCATCGAGATTTACAAGTTACCAAACGCTCGGTGATTCATGCCTCTCATTGCACCATTAAAACTCTGTCCTTAGCCCCTGATTTAATTCAATCAATCAAAGTTCATGCCAAGCGCTCAAATGATTTAATAGATGCAGAAATGCTAATGACCGATCAGGTCTATGATCTTGTGAAAGCTGGTATGCCATTTCGAGATGCTTACATTCAGATAAAATCTAAGAAACCCTCCATTAAAAGCACTGCCAAAAAAACCCTTTCAAACACTTCTTCCGGTTCTCCCGGTAACTTAGAGCTTGGAATTTTAAGAAAGCGATTGGAGAGATTGAAAAAGGCTTAACGCATTAGCCTTTTTGATTTCTACGCCTCTTTGTGACAATATAAAGAAAGAATGAATAAAGCACTCAGAATTCAAAAATCTGAGGCAGCTAGAAATAGACGTCATTTGCACCGTCATATTGCAGAGAAAAAAACTCTTGCAGAATATTTGCGGTTAAGAAAATTACGTCATAAGCATTAATTTCTAGAGCCTCGTATTTTTTATGCTTGCAAAAGCGATGGGGCACCTTATTATCTAAAACTCTTTTTCCTTGCATCTTTTTAGTCATCCCTTTTTAATGAGCTATGAGCAACACACAATCTTTTGTAGACACATGGCATCAAGGCTTTCAATCAGGCGACCCCGAGTTTTTGGAGAATATTCTTGATGAGGCAGTGGTTTTTACCTCCCCGGTTGTTTTCAAGCCAATTCCAGGTAAAGCCATGACCAAGATTTATTTGATGGGTGCTGGTCAAACCTTCGACATGGATCGCTTTAAGTACGTCAGAGAGCTTATAGATGGTTTAGAGACAGTCCTAGAGTTTGAAACATACATTGGCGATATCTCCGTGAATGGAGTGGACATGATTCGTTGGAATGAGCAGGGAAAGATTGTTGATTTCAAGGTGATGGTGAGACCCTTGCAAGCCGTGCATGCCTTGCATGCGAAAATGGCTGAATCACTTGAGCGGCTTAAAAGATAACCTAAAAAATTAACAAAAAAAAGGAGCTCAAAAGAGCTCCTTTCAATTACCTTAAGAGCAATCTACCGTAGGGGGCAAATAGACTAAAAAGAGTAATTAACTGTTAAGCCATAAGACTTAAATGCATTAGGGTAACCATAAAATGATGTTGAAGTTGGATCTGCAACAGCCGGAAAGACTGATATCAGATACTCATCATCGGTTATATTTTTACCCCATACTGAAAGAGAGAAGTTGCCTCTGTTAATTCCAGCAGAGAAATTTAACGTATCCTGCTCTTTTCGTCCGTTGCCTGTAGCATCCACTACGGCTTGCCAAGCTACATTTTCAATTAGCTTAACTTCACTAGAATACAAATGGCTTAGTCTCACATAACCATCGTATTGACCTGTATTCCAATTCCAAGTTGCAGTTGTAGACACAGTTTCTTCTGGAATATTTGAAGGCATGGTTCCAGATAAGTCTCCTGAGGCAGAGGAGGGGAAAGAATCATAGATTGGATCCATGAACAGCCCACTAATTGCGAGATCAATACTTTCAACAGGAGAGATAAATAAATCAAACTCTATGCCATCTGCTGACTGCGAACCTGCATTTGCTAAAACAAACCCTGTTCCAACAAAAGTGTTTGATTGAAAGCCTTTGATCTCTTGATCGAACATGGCAATATTGAGATAACCATTTGGTAGATAAATCTTAGCTCCCAACTCGAAGACTTCAGCCTCTTCAGGATTTGCATACCTGGTTCCAACTCCAGTATTAGGACCTGCAGGAGTTCCGGCAGCAATCAACGCAGCTTTTTCTGTTGCATCTGGTCTTGAATCTCGAGAAATATTCCAAGCAGTTGCTTTAAATCCAGTAGAAATACCACCATAAATATTTACAGCATCATTCAATGCATATGAAAGTTTAGCGGTGTAATCAACGTTATCATCCTTGCTTGTTCCATCTTGAGCAGTATTGGGAAAATCAACAAATTTAGGAATAAATTGCAGCGCTTGAAGTGGGAGCAATGCATTATATGCAGGATCTTTAGCAAGGACAGCTGCTTGGGCTGGTGGAAATCCAGCATTAATTAACCCCAGTGTTCCTGCGCCAATAAAATCAAGATTTGAAAATACTGCTGTATTGATTTGGTTATAAGAAACTTCTTTTTCATCTTCGATATAACTAACTCCCAGAAGGGCATTTATTTTTTCAGATACTTGGATATCTACCTGAGCAAACAGGGAAATAGTTGAATTATCTTGAGTCGCAGTCTCTGTATTACCTTGACCACCAGCAAAAATCGAAGAATTGGGCAGGCCAAAAGCAGCAGCTACTCCAGCTAAGGCTCCTGGTAAAAATGCATCAATATAGGTTCTCCACAATGGACCAAAATAAATTGATTCATTAAAGTCCATGTCTTCTTGGTAGTAGAAACCCCCAAGAAGCCAGTTAACCTTTTCATTGTCCTCAGAGTACCATCTAATTTCTTGCGTCATGCCAGATAGTTCTTTTGAGACTGGGCTTGGAGCAATGACATTTGCTGCATCAAAATCAACATCTTGAACTTCATAGTTATCAGAGGTTCTGTAGGAAGAAATACTTTCAAGAGTAGTATTGCTAAAGTTTTTTTCTATGTGCATTGAAAGACCAGAATTTTCTCCCTTCGAGGTAGGATCAAAGTCATAAAATGCTTTTTGGGAATAGGGATCATTTGGGATTACCTTGCCGCCAAGAAGAGCAATAACTCGATTGGCCGCACCATAAGCTACGCTACCAACAACACAACATACCTCGTCAAACTCATCATAATCAGCAGTTATTCTTACTGACAAATCATCAGACGGAACAAAGAGCAACTCACTTCTAAAACCAAATCTATCTCTATCACCAACAGCATTTCCCGTGGTTGAGTTATCCGCTTGGCCGTCTCTTGTATTTACGTTCGCGCTAAAACTATAGGCTAGGGTTTCATTTATTGGGCCCGTAGTGTAAATGCTTGTTTTTTTGAAATTATAATTGCCAAACTCTGCTCTTAGAGAAGTATATTCTTCAAATGATGGCTTTTTAGTAACAATATTCACAACACCAGCAGATGCGTTCTTTCCAAACAATGTGCTTTGAGGGCCTCTTAATACCTCGATGCGCTCTAGCATCGGAAGATCTGATATCTGGCCTTGAATTTTTGAACGATAAACACCGTCCACAAAAACTGC
>ENA-OSJC01001922-OSJC01001922.1-marine-metagenome-genome-assembly--contig:-NODE-1922-length-16273-cov-6.339158_pt1 | contig 16273 bp, 16 predicted proteins | sample MGYA00237885_ERZ534234 | MGnify/ENA primary metagenome ERZ534234 (study PRJEB26413, sample SAMN06343907) | marine metagenome | isolation source: coastal waters | place: Atlantic Ocean: West Antarctic... | reverse complement strand
TCTGCTCGATCAAGAATTAATTTTTTTGCTGAAATATAAAGGCCAAAAGCAAGAGTGGCTGAGAATAAAGGGGATGTTACCCAGCTCATAGCAATATTTCCAACCTTAGCCCAAGAAACTGCATCAACGCCCTTGGTAATTAATACAAACCCAATAATTGCACCAACAATTGAATGAGTTGTGGAAACAGGCCAACCTCTTAAGCTGGCAATATACAACCAAGTTCCACCAGCAAGAAGGGCTGACATCATGCCAATGATGAATATATTGACATCGTTTGCATACATATTGGGATCAACAATTCCCTTCCGGATTGTTGAAGTAACCTCTCCGCCCGCTAAGAAGGCACCAAGAAACTCAAAAATTGCGGCAATGATAATTGCCTGTTTAATCGTAATAGCTTTGCTGCCTACAGAAGGTCCCATGGAATTTGCTACATCATTGGCGCCTATTCCAAAAGCCATAAAAAACCCAATAAACCCAGCGATCAAAAGGATAGTAAAAGGGTCTAAAAATAAAGTTTCCATGTATAAAAAATTAATAAATTAATTAATGAGACCATTAAACATGATTAATGTGAGGAGATTATTACTTTAGTGTTACTAAAGTTAAATATTTAAGCAACATTTAGGTGAACTAAAAGCTTAGACAAATCAAATATTAATTGATGCTGGAGAGAAAGTTAAAATATCCTGAGTTGAAATCTTATGAAAAATAGATCACTGCAGCCAAAACAAACCATAGAGAGAAAAACCCGAAGATCTGCATTTCATGAGCTTGAGAATTTTTAGGCATTAAACCCTGTTTTTTTAAAATTTTCTTTGTATTCATGATGCTGTAGTTTCTTAGGTGACACTTTTATGTCACAAGAATGACACAATAAACTAATTGCATTAAAAAAGCTATATTTAATTGTTATTTAGAGAACAAATGTCGATAATAAAGTCATGTATGAAAAAGTAAGACAGAAAAGAAGTCTGGATAGAATCAATAAGATTTTAGAGTCAGCTGATTCCTTGTTAAATAATGGTCCTGTTGAGCTTCTAACAATTGCTAATGTTGCAAAAGAAGCCAATCTTAAGAGAACATCAACTTATAAATTCTTTGAAACTCCAGATGATATTAAGCTTGCTCTTATTCAAAAATACCTAAAAAATTGTAATCAAGCCTTAGCGCAAAATCTTGAAATAAGAGCTGATAGGGATTATGCAAATTGCTTAAAAGATTGCATTAATATTATTATAGAGTTTTTTAAATCAAAGCCTGGTGCACAAAAACTGATTCTTGAGCTTAATATGACCCCCCCTATCTCCAGCTCGGATCTTTATAAGATAGCTGACACGATACTCAAGCATGTAGAAGGATCTATTGGTCTGCCAAATATGTTTAATAAGTCTGGAGTTTTTCTTGTGGTGAGCCAAATAATTTTCTCCATTTTATCTCTCAATACTAAGGAAAATGGTGAACTTACTGATGTCGGTTTAAATGAAGCTTTGCGAGCTACCAATGCCTATCTTCTCAGCTGTATTGTAGTTCCAACATAAGATCTAATAGTTAAGCGTTTATTGTAAAAATATGCTTATTTCATTTGATCAAAAAGAATATCAAAAACTAAATGATAAATCCTATCAGCTAGAAAAACGCAGATTGCAAATTGAGTTATTAAAACTTCAAGAAGATGTAATAAAGAATAATCGTCGGATTTGTATAGTGTTTGAAGGTAGAGATACTGCAGGAAAAAGCTCAGCATTTAAGTTTTTTGCACAATACCTTATTCCAAAAAATTTTAAATACGTGAATTTAGGCATTCCTACTAAATGGGAATCATCTCATTGGTTTCAGAGATGGGGTAAGATCCTACCCAAAAAAGGTGAGATAGCATTTCTTGATAGATCTTGGTATACCAGAGCTTTAACTGAGCCTGTCATGGGTTATTGTAATGAAAAACAATACAGAGATTTTATGACTCGTGTAATTCCCTGGGAGGAAGCATTGATTGCAGATGGGGTTGAAATCATTAAATTTTATTTCTCACTATCCAAAGATCAGCAGCAAAGAAGAATGAAAGCTAGAAAAAACTCGGAATTAAAATACTGGAAGTTGTCCCCCAATGATGAGCGAATAGTCACTAAGTGGGACGCTTTCACACTCTACAAAGATCAAATGTTTAATAAAACATCCCCCCTTAAGACTCCATGGATAGTTATAAACGCCAATAATAAAATGATTGCTCGATTAACAGCACTAAGATTCTTGCTGAACCAAACTCAATATGAGGGGAAAAAACTTCTGAAACCTCTTACCTGGTCAAAGAAAATTAACAACTATAAGGTAGCAATAGAGGGCGTAGAATTTAACAATTTAGACTATGACCAATATATGATTTTAACGAAATACGTAGATGATGAGGAGTAAATGAAAATTGCATCCATTGACATAGGCACCAATGCAATTAAGTCCAAAATATTTAAAACCACTCCAAGCTCAATAGAGTTTATAGAAGGAATTAGATCTCCTATTCGTCTTGGCAGAGAGGTGTTTGAAAATGGTGAGCTAAGTAAAGCGAAGCTGGATAAGGTAATAGAAACTATCAAGGCGTATGAAAATATTTTTAAAGAAAATAATATTGATAGATATGAGATTGTTGCAACCTCAGCTTTTCGAGATACTGCGAATTCCGAAGATGCCAGAAGATACGTTGAAACTGCAATAAATCATCCGCTTAAAATAATATCAGGACTGGAAGAGGCTCAGTTAATGCGATTTCATCCAAAAAGCAGTGCGGGTAAGAAAAAAATTTTTGTAGATCTCGGTGGCGGCAGCACCGAGTTCTTTTTCAGAGATGAAAATGGAATTGAAATCAGATCATTTCAGCTTGGAGCAGTAAGAAATATGCTGGGCAAAGATCAGCGAAAAGAATGGATAAGAATGGAGAAATGGTTAAAAACTATTAAACCTAGAAAAAAATTAATAGGGATTGGAGGTAATATTCGATCATTTCTTCAAACTCACAATACAAAAGAAATGGGTATTAAGAATTTTAATAAAAAAGCTAAAGAGTTAGCCTGTATTAGCACTAAAGAAAAAATTGCTAAGTTTAACTTCTCGCCTGATAGGGCTGATGTTATTGACCATGCTTTAAATATTTTTACATTTATTGCTTCTCACCTGGAGGTTGAAACAGTGACATCCACAAAATGGGGAGTCTCAGACTCTGTTGGTGTGAAACTATTTCATGAGATATATTCAAATAAAATTAATATCTTGTAAACAAGCGCTTCAAACTATCTGATAGCAAAAAGGTTAGTTAAAAATTTGAAATATTAAAGTTCTTAAAAAATAGAAGATTTAATATCACTCATGCCAAAATATATTTATGCTTATATTTTATTCAATTATAAAAAATAAACTTTAACCTTGTGCAATTTAGTTTTAGGAATAACCTCTATCTTGGAAATAGTAATGTCTGGATGCTGCGCTATTGATTCTAGAAACTTAGAGTAATTAATCACAGATTCACTTCCAAAAGAAATAAATGAGATAAATTCCTCGCTGTCTACTTGAAAATCATTCAACTTGAATCTTTCAGATTCTGAGAATAGAAAATTAGTTTTTTCTGGATGGTTAGAAAGAGCTTTTTGGAATAATGAGTATTGCTGAAAGTTTAATGCCTTACTACTTACATACTGAAAATTATTTTTTGCCGAACTAAGGTTCAATTTCTGTGCAGAGATTGTGGCTGATATATTAATCAAATAACTCAAGATAAAAATTGTTATAAGGCTAGAAAGGAGGATCAGCGCCGCTCTTCTTTCTTGGTCTTTTAGCGAAGTCCAAAATTTTAAAATATTATTCTGCATCATAATTAATCACTATTAAGCCATGGAATCCATCGGAGCTCTCAACCAAATCTTTTATATTCATAGTTAAATTATTTGTCTTTAATCCAGCTTTTATAAAATCTAACTTATAAGAAGGCAATCTCTCAACCATTGCCTTTATATTTTTGTTCACCAAATCAAATTCAATTCGTTTAATCGATTCATCTGCTAATGTCTCTATGTAAGCTAGCGCTTCTAAATTTTTAGGTACAACTGCAATCTGGATGGGGATATCTCGTGTTAAATCGTCGATCTGAGCTTTTGGATTAACCAGCCTGGTTAATCCAGGATTTAGCTGACGAAATACATTCATGGTGCTCTCTTTATAGGATGTAATTGAGGCCGCCAATACAGCATTAATCATGAGAGGCGCAATCAGAATCATTAAGACTGAAGCTGCAATCAAGGAAGATTCTATTGAGCTAAGCTTAATTTTCGATTTAAAAAACTTAAAAGACCATTTTCGTTGAAAGAGATTCCATGTGCTTGCAGTTTCGTGCTGCAGAAATCCACGATGAAGATCTGGAAGATATTTTTGTTTTATTTTTTTATGCTGAGGAAAATATTTTGCAGCAGAAGTAGCATCTGCAAGCAAGAGAAAATCACTGGCATTGAAGATATTGGAATCTAAAGTTTCCAGGTAATCATGAAGAATATCTAAGTTACCACCAAAACCTGAATGATTAGAGAAAGACACAATAAAAGTATTATCTCTGATCAAGATGATCTCTTCTTGATCTTGAAGTAAAAAATGTTCTGGAATGATCGTTACTTCTGCATCAAGCTCATTGATATTTTGAACAATGGTTTCAAATATATTAGATTCAATCCATGAGGCTAGTTGCAAATCAGCATTATAAAAAAAATGTAAGCTGGAGATATCACTTATGAGCTGTTCCTCTACCTGGATCAATGCATTTGCTTTTAATATCTCGCCCTTGTGACCTAAATGGTTTTCATATTTCATAAACCCAAATAACTGTGAAGGAATCATAATAAAAATATTTGAGCTGTCTGCGAGATTATTGGATATTTCGCTAAATTTAAATACATCAGTCCTAGGTTTAATGCCATCTTGATAGGAATGGGCTTCTATGGATCGAAGGTGTAAATCTTGGAAATGAATAAAAGAAGTGATCATAGGGAATTAAAAATTAAATGTTCTGCTTACAATTTTAGCTGGGTTAGATTCTTCTAATATAACAAGGGTTTCAAGATTGGCGGAAAAATTTTCATTTATTATCTTACCCTTCAACCTAAAAGTCGTTGAGTTTATGCTTAATACCTTTGGTGGATAAACTACCGACTGAGAGAAAGAGCTCGCAAAAGTTATAACGTCATCGTAGCCTTTTTGAGGAAGATTAAGAATTTGACTCTGAACAAACTCAAGATTCTCATTATTAAAAAAAGAAGCGATCAGCAAAGCATCCTCGGCAACCAATGAGTTGACATTTAGCATCTGTTTAGTCGAAGCAGGAATGACGCAAAGGTCGCTAGTAATCTCATTAAAATTTAAGGCCTGCATAATTGGAAAATTTTTAATTTCTGATAAATCCACCAATAATCTTTTTGGAGTAAATTGTTTAATTTGACTGGCAGGACCGATATAAAAATAATTTTCAGCTCCATAGTTCAAAGGCTGATTATCCTGATCTACCCAGTCAATAAGCTGGTCGATAAAAGATTGTATTTCTCCTTCATTAACTGATTTTAATCTCAAGTATCTAGCAAGCCAGCCTTGTTGCGCTAATCGAATCTTGTATGTATTTTCTGATTGATCAAACAAACTATTCAAATTAAAGCAATTGGATGCATCTGAAACCTCTATTTCTAAAAGTATTAAATCATTTTGATAATAGAATTTATTTTTTAAAATTGGATCATGGAGCGTTAGCTTCGATTGATAAGATTTAATTTCTCTTTGAATGCTTGTGATGGCTTGTTTTTCACTGTTAATCAACATGTTATGGCTTTGATTTTTGAAGTCTAAATAGGCTTCTCTTTTTAAGGATACGTAAAAATTTTTACTGATCTGCATGCTAATAACAGACATCACCATCACTATTAATAAAGTTGTGATAAGTATTACGCCGGGTTTAGTCATAAATATTTTTGAGGTTTGAAAGAATAATCCATGAGTATGATTCCTTGTTTTCTTTCTCCAGTGTCAGCTTGATCAGTGTGGGAAACTTTCTTTCAGTTAAGGGGTCAACTGGCCAAAAATTAAACCAGGCCTTGCCATCAGAAAATTGTAAATTCATTTTCTGTACTTGGTTGAATAAAACGGTTTCAGAAAAAAGGTCTTGGTCTACCGGGGCAGGAGTAAAAAATTGTTTTCTTGTGAGCTTGCTGTCCTGAAGTTGGTACTCAACCTGCACCAATGAATTAGAAAAATTTTTTCCTGACCTAATCTTAGTAATAAATTTAAAGCTATTAGTATTTAAGGTGCTGCGAAAAGTTTCTGACTGCACCTCTCCTCTTAAATCAAGCAAGGGGATATTGACAGCATGGGCCACATCTTCTCTTAAGGTATCCGCCAATAAATTAAATTGAAACGTTTGCGAGGATTTGGTAAATACTATCTCTTTAGATGAAATAGATGATTGCAGGAAGGAGGAAGTAATTATAGTAATAATAGTTAAAATGACCAATGAAATTAGCACCTCTATCAAAGTGAATCCATTCTTTAGCTGTCTATTTTTTTTCAACGAAGGTCCTTAATTCATAGATATCCGTCTCTTCTGAGAGACCAATTCTGATTGAGATTTGAAGAAATTTAGCGGATGTTGTTTCTATTTTCTCAGACCAAAAGAAAGATTTGCCACCAAACTCCTCTTGCCCAGTTCTTTGGATGTTCCCCGCTAGCGGCTCAAGTGTTTGCACTAAGGCCAATCTATTATTAGCAATCTGTCTTGCGTATGCCCTATTTTCTAAATTTAGAGCTGATAATGTAGTTGAGCTAATAAATTGAAAAACTGCTGTTACAGCAAGACCCAGGATTAAGAGGGCCGCTCCCACCTCTAACAAACTAAATCCCTTTCTGAGCATTATAATTTTTGAGCCAGAATTTGAACAGAAGAGTATTTATCAATCTTGAGGACATAATTATTGCCCACCTCATCAAATGTAATTTTTCCTCCTGAAGATTGCCCTGAGGGATAAAAAACTAAGAATGGGTCATCTCTTTTATCGCTAATAGAAAATACATTACCAAGATCATCTTGAAATTTTGTAGTGAATTTAATAATAGGTAGAAAGCCTGTTTTTATTTGCTGAACATGCCATTCACTTTCTGAAAAAGAGCCGATATATTGAGTGTCATTCCCAATAAACCAAGCAATATTTTTTTTTGTCAGCGCGCTTTCCTCTGAAAGATATTCTAAAAATAGATTATATGCCGGCATTTGATCTGCCTGATATTTTGTTAAAAAATTACTATTAGTAAGTACAACGGTATAAATAAGGCCTATAAGCATCAAGGTCACTAGGAGCTCTAATAAAGTGAACCCACTGGAAATATTTAACCTTCTAAAAGCCAATTACCGATATCAGCATTGTCGCCAACGCCGCCCTCCATCTCATCTGCGCCTAAGCTGTAAATATCATATTGTTTGCTTTTCTGCCCAGGATATAAATATAAATATTCTTGCCCCCAAGGATCTAAAGGAATTGAGTTGATATATCCATCTTGTGGATAAAGATAAGGTCTTTTTAGCTCTGCGTGAGGTTCGACCAATGCCTCAAGACCTTGCTCTGTGGTTGGGTATCTCATCTCATTAAACTTATACAGCTCTAAAGCTTTGCCTACCTGAGAAATATCAGCCCTTACCTTCTCAAGATTAGCGCGCTGCAAAAAAGGTGACACATTAATAGCAACGATTGTTGCGAGAATGCCCAGTATGACAATGACAGCCATTAATTCAATTAAAGTAAAGCCAGGTTTATTTTTTATTCTCATAATTATCCTAAAGCTATAGAGTTCATTTGCATTATAGGTATTAAAATTGCCAAAACAATTAGCAATATAAAACCTCCCATAAAAATAATAACCATGGGTTCTAAGAGTGATAATACGGTTGTCCGTTTATTTTCAATTTCCCCTTTCATGTATTGGGTTACTTTTTCAAACATAAAAATAAGATTGCCTGATTTATATCCACTCGAGAGCAATTGAATAAATAGTGAAGGAAAAATATTAGACTTTTTCAAAGAGAGTATGAAGTCTTTGCCCTCAACCAAATCTGTTTGCGCATTACTTATGGTCTGAGCAATATATTTATTGCTAATTACTACTTGTGCTTGCTGCATTGCAATATCTAAATTCAAACCTGATTTCAACATTAAATGCATTATTCTTGCAAAACGTTCAACCTCCGCGTTTAAAAGGAAGCTTCCCAGCAAAGGTATTCTTAGAAAATATCTATGGAAATGTATGGCAGTTTGTTCATTCTTACACATGCGCTTGTAAATATAATAGCTACCCCACATCAACAGACCCTGGCCTATCATCGCAACCAAGGCATAATCAGAGAGAACCATGAGCACTCTTGTGAGAAGAGGTAAGGTTGCACCTGCTCTAACGAATTGATCTACCACTTGAGGCATAACAAATGTTAGTAACGCAAGCACTACACCTATAGAAAAGGTAAGAAGAATAATAGGGTATGTCATCGCAGAGATCACTTGCTGCCTAACCACAGCGGCTTCCTCAAGATAGTCTGCAAGATTGCTAAATGCTATGTGGAGATTGCCTGCTGTATCGCCTGCAGCGATCAAGGATTGGTAAGTATTATTAAAAATATTCTCATGTGAGGACATGGCCTCGGCAATCCTAGAGCCTTGCAGTATCTCGTCTCGAACTGAGTGCAAAGCAATAGAAAGAGACTTATCTTCTACCTCGGCTGCAATAGATTTTAATGTTTCATCTAAGGCTATACCTGCATCTAGCAACGTTGCTATCTGCCTGGTCGCAAATAACAAATCTTTTTGCTTTACCTTAGGTTTTCTATAAAACCGATTGTTTGAGAGATTTAAGGATAGGGGCATTAAATTTCCTGCTTTAATCTGCTGTCTTGCAGCTCTCTCTGAGGAAGAGTTTAAGATGCCATAAACCTTTTTTCCAGCTAGGTTGACAGCAGAGTATTTAAACGTCGGCATCTTGATAATTTTGCACTTTTAGCAATTCTTCATAGGAGGTGACCCCTTCCAGTAACAATTTAGTTGATGAAGCATCTATGGATAAAGTATTTTTAAAGGCGCATTGAGCTAATGCATTTTCTGATGCTTCATCATGTATCAAAGCTTTCAGGTCCTCTGTAATGCTTATACATTCTGCTAGTGCTACCCTTCCCTTGAAACCAGAATTACTGCAAACATTGCACCCATTGGCCTTATAAATAGAACTATTAGACTCTAGTGAAAATTTTTGCTGGATTGATTCAGGGGGAGTTATTTGAGTCTTGCATTCAGCACAAAGTCTTCTTACCAATCGCTGAGATATTACCAATCTAATACTTGAAGCAAGCAGGTAAGATTCAATGCCCATATCTCTTAACCTAGCAATAGCTCCGATTGCACTATTGGTATGGACGGTCGATAAAACTAAATGGCCGGTTAAACTTGCTTGAATAGCAATTTTTGCTGTTTCAAGATCACGTATTTCTCCAAGCATTACTATATCTGGATCTTGGCGTAATATTGATCTCAAGCCCGAGGCAAAATCATAACCTGCTTTTACATTAACTTGAGTTTGCCCAATTCCAGGGAGTGTATATTCAATAGGGTCTTCAACAGTCAAAATATTCTGGGACGTATCGCTAATATGACGTAGGCCAGAATATAAAGTAGTTGTTTTACCAGATCCTGTTGGGCCGGTTACAAGAATAATACCTTCTGAGAAAGTAAGTGCACCCTTGTAGGTATCTAAAATTGAGTTTGGCAAACCTAAATCAGTAATATTTATCTGTGCAGCTCTTTTGTCTAGCAATCTCAGAACTACACGCTCTCCAAAAGATGAGGGCAAGGTGGATACTCGAACATCAATCTTATTGTCACCAAGAGACAAAGACACTCTGCCATCCTGTGGCTTTCTTCTTTCTGCAATATCTAAACGAGCAATAATCTTAAGGCGTGAAATAATTGGCGCTGATAGTCTGGAGTCATGAGTTAAGACCTCTCGTAAGATACCATCAACACGGTATCTAACAATAAAGTTATCCTCATAGGGTTCGAAGTGAATATCCGAAGCTCTTACCTTGATGGCTTGACTCAAAACACCATTGATTAACTTTATGATTGGAGCATCATTGGCGCCGCTCAGCAAGTCTTCAGTTGGTGCTAGTGTGTTTGCAAATGATTGAAGGTCAAAATTCTCTGAAAAGTCTGCTTGAAAATTAGACTCATCTCCATGTGAAGAATAATGCTGAGTTAAAATAAGATCAAATTCCTTGGGAGATAGAACCTCCATATGAAAGTCTGCTTTTAATACCCTTGCAAGCTCTTGATAAAGATCAGAAGTTAGTTTCTTTTCAGAGGCAACTATCAGCTTTGAGTCTTGAGCATAAGCAAGGACTCTATGAACTCTGGCAAAGTCATAGGGTAGAGAAATATCTTGTATTTCACTTTCAATTGATAGCCCCATCAAGTTAATCAGTTAAATCTATTATTGGAGTTTTAATAGAAGATCGTAAAATTGCTTCAGCATTAATATAGTTATATTTTTCGCCTGACAAAGATGACACATCAGCCGAATCAATTAGGATAGTTGGTCGCAAAAATACCATTAAATTTCTTTGTACCCTAGACTCTGCTGATGAGCTAAATAACTTTCCTATTAGGGGGATTGAGCCTAAGATCGGTACTCTAGAAATGCTTTCTTGAAGGTCATCTTCATTTAAACCTCCTAGAACAATCATTTGATTGTTATCGACTAATACAGTTGTTTCAATGCTCCTTTTATTTGTAATCAAATCTGCTGTTCCTTTTAACGGACCCACTATTCCAGAGACTTCTTGTTTAATTTCTAAAATTACTGAATTTCCTTCATTTATTTGAGGGGTGATAGAGAGTTTAATTCCAACCTCTTGCCTAGAAGTAGTTCTAAAAGGATTGGAATTACCAGAACCTAAACTCTCGCCTGTAGTAATGGGAATTTCTTGACCTATAACAAGATGAGCTGGTTCATTATCCATAGCAATCACTGTATGGGTGGATAGGATATCTGAATTCTGATCTTCTGCTACTGCGTTAATAATTCCAGCGAAACTATCTCCTCCGCTAAGATCCCCAAATCCCGCAACAAGGCCAGAAGAATTAAGAAGCGAAGATGTAGCTAAATTATTTAAAGTAGCATTACTGCCTTGTTCAATTGATGAGCCAGCAAGAGAAATTAAATCTGGGTTAGAGCCATTTGGAAAGCGAGTTATCGCTATTGGTATATTTCCATCTTGAGCGCCAGCAAAAATTGTTTCCACTCCAAGATTTCTAGCTGCTGTTTCAGAAAGCTCTACGATAATAGCCTCCACCAAGACTTGCGCCCTTCTAATATCTAACTTGGAAACCAAGTTTCTAATTAAATCAAGGTTCGTCTCCTCGGAGGATATTACTAAAGAATTAGTCTCTCGATGATGCGTAACAACAGGTTTATCAGCGTCTTCACCAGAAAATCTCGACGAAACTGTATTAATAATTGCTGCAACTTCCTCTGCTTTGGCATATTTAAGATATATCACCGCTATCGAGCCACCCGTTAAAGCATCTTGATCCAACGCTCTTAGTGTGTCGGTAATATTGTTAGTAACAATTTGATCTGCTGATAGTATTACTGAATTTGAAGGAGTAAATGGAATAGCTATAAAGTTACTAATAGTCGGATTATCTTGGGCTTTGAGCCTCTCAAGGATTCTTGCTGCCTCAACCGACGATAGATTATTGAGCTTAATAATACTAATAGCTGCGCTATCGCTCTGATCCAATGTAAAAAGTAATTTCTCTATTCTCTCAATATTTGATTTTTTATCTACCAGCAAAATTGAGTTAATTGAAGGTATGCTAGATAAATGTGATTGTCTTCCTGTAATGGCTTTAATTTGCGGCAGTATTTCACCGGCAGAGCGATTTTTTAAAGTAAATATCTTTGTAGCAATTGAGGCATTATTTATAGAGTTATTAGAGTCTCGCGTAGCCTCATTCTCTGGAACAATTCTAACTATCCCACCATCGGAAAGTGCTGAAAAACCATGAACCTGAATTGTTCTTAGATACACATCCCATACTTGCTCAGCTGACAAAATAGAATCAGAAAAGATTGTAATTCTACCTTTAACCCTAGGATCAAGGATTAAAGTTTTTTTTGAGAATTGAGCAATATCCTGTGTTACTTTTGCAATCTCAACATCCTGATAATTGAGTAAGTAAGTTTCTTGAACTGCTATCTCAGCTGAAAGCATTATAGATATGAGTGCAAGGAAGATTTTATTTCTATTATCCATCTTTAATTATTTAATTTTGTACTCAATTGATAAATTTGATCATTCTGTGAAAATATTGCAACCTCTGAATCAACACTGATAAGTTTATACTTATTTTCCAAAAGATTTCCCTGTTGAACGACAAAGGTATTATTGTTTCTGGTCACAGTCACAGAGGCTCGAGTTTTTCCTGCCCTGAAACCAATTACGATATAGTCAAAACTCACCGAAGAAATCTCTTCGACACTCTGAGTAATTGAAGGCTCAAAATAATTAGAGCTTGATATGGCAGTAAAATTATTTTGCACATTCCTGGGGTAAGAAAACAATGCAGATATTAATGCAATTAAATAATATAAAGCTATCAGGCTTAAAATTGCTATTAAGGATCTTTTTAGCAAAATAATATTAGTTTTCATAGGTGCACGATTTAAATAAATAACTTACTTGATGGGAATAGTAAACCAAAATTCAGAACCCCCCTCCCTTCTAGATTCTACACCAAAGTCACCCTGCAGATTATTTACTAGGTTTTTTACGATGGCTAGACCAAGACCGCTTCCTTGCTGAGTATTTGCCCTTGCAGTGGCTGTTCTAAAAAATCTTTTAAAAACTAAGTCTTGATCTTCTTCAGCAATTCCTTCTCCCTGATCCATAACTGCTAATCGCATAGACTCACCCTGCTTCATGAGCTTAATCTCTATTATGGAATTCTCAGGACTGTATTTAAATGCATTATCTATCAGGTTGTTTAGCACCCTTTCGATTGCCTTAGCATCACTATTAATAATTACTTCAGATTGATGCTCAAAAACAAGTTTAATATTTTTTCTCTTTGCCTTATTTTTATATGCTTGAACAACTGTTTCAACAATCCTATTTAGAATTATTTTTTCAATGACAAACTTTAGCTCGCCATATTCAATTCTTGATAAATCTATCAAGGAAGTTACCATTTCGCTTAATCGGTCTGCATTATGAAGAATGGCCTTAGAAAATATTTTTGCATCTTTTTTGTCTTCTAGGGCCCCACCAAGCAATGTTTCAGAGTTTGCTTTGATAACGCTCACAGGAGTTCTTAATTCGTGAGAAAGGTTGGAGATAAAGTCTCTTCTCATAGAGTCCATCTGCCTTAATTGAGTGGTTTCATGGACCACTAGAATAAGCTCTTGCGTTGCTTTGGCTTGGTTCATATGTGCAAGAATCCATCTAGTATCTTCTGCTGAAGTTTCAAGCTCAAACTCACTTTCGAATTTACCCTTTTTTTGAGCTTTTTTATACATCCTGCTTAGTGCTGGGATTTTAAGATCGTGAATAGATTTATTAATAATTTCCTCTAACCCCAGAATCTGTATGATCTGATCATTGCGAAAGGTGATAATTCCATTCTCATTAAAAACCATAATCCCCTCACCAAGGCCATCTAAAACTAATCCAAACTGATCTCTTTGCTTGGCGATCAGAGAGATTTGTTTTTTTAAATTTGTAGAAATAGTAGATATATTTCTAGCCATTGAGCCAATCTCATCGGAACGTTTTAATGGAAGGTTTTGCATGTCTTTCTTGTTATAAGATCCATCAGATATGTCAGCAGCCGCTCTTTCTAAATCCATCAAGCTTTCACGAATATAGTTGCCAGCAAGAATACTGGCAAGAATTGCTACTATCAAGGCAACCACTACAATTAGAGTTACTGAATTATTAAGAGAGGCAAGGGATTGATCGAGATATTCATTTGTTACTGAAATCCTGATAACTCTATGAGGGTCTAAAGAACTATCTAATAAAGCAAAATAAATCATCTCTTGTTTAGTGGTGTTACTAAACCTCTTACTTGAGCCCGATCCATTTATAAAAGCTTCAATAACCTCTGGTCTATTGCTATGATTTTCTAGGGATGAGAGATTGATTATTGAGACAGCAGAATCAACTAATACTGCTCCATTTTGAGTAATAAGGGTAATCCTGGAATTAGAAGCTTCGGAATATGAATCAATCAGATCTTTTAAGTTAATCGGCGTTTGACTCTTTGCAGCCAGGGAAAATGATTGGCTTAGAATCTTTGCTTGCTTGGACAGTTCATTTTCAATCTGCTCCTGAAGCCCCAATGAGAGATCTCTTTCTGCGACAATAAATGCAAGTGATATCCCTATGAATAGGCACGAAAGAATAATGACAAAAATGCGGGCACGTATTCCCATAATTATTTAATTAGGAGTTTTAGAAAAGCGGTAACCAACTCCACGAATTGTTTGAATATAGTCCCCGACGGCTCCAAGTTTCTCCCGTAATCTTTTGATGTGAGTGTCAACTGTTCTAGTCGTAATCTCAGCACTATAACCCCAAACCTCTTCAAGCAATTGATCTCTAGTTTGAACTCTGCCGCGACGGTCAATTAAATGTTTGAGCAGTCTAAACTCTAAGGCGGTGAAATTAATCTCATCACCATTAATAAAAACTTGGTGCGCCTCTAGATTAAAGGATAATTCTCCAAAAGTGTATGTTGACTCAGCAGCAGAAATTAGTTCCGAGGATCTTCTTTTCAGGATTGCCTTAACCCTTAAGATTAGCTCCCTTACGCTAAAGGGCTTGGTCACATAATCATCAGCCCCTAATTCAAAACCAATTACTCGATCAACTTCGTCAGCTTTGGCTGTCAAGAGAATGATAGGGATATGCGATGTCACTGGATCGGATTTAATATCTCTACAAAGGGTCAATCCGGAACCATCGGGAAGCATTAGATCTAGGATAATTGCATCTGGAGGATTATCTAAAATTAATTTTTCACCTTCTGCTATCGAGGCGGCTTGAAAAACCTCGAAAGACTCCTTGGAAAGGTTGTAATCGATAGTCTTTCGAATATCGGGCTCGTCTTCAATAATTAAAATTCGCGCAGACATATTTTGTTTATATAACCAATATCTATTTATACATTAATTATATTCAAGAATTGCTTGATTAAGGAGAATTTTGCTCAATAGCAACAAACTCATCACGCAATTGATTCTTTGAAAACTTTCCTGAGGCCACTCTGGGCAGTTCATTGAAGTGAATTTGAATCATGGATGGAATTTTATAAGCTGCCATTTTCTCCTGTAAGAATTCTTTCAGTGCATCAGCAGTTAATACAGCTCCTGCTTTTAAGCAGATTGATGAGCACAGAGTTTCCCCAAGTCTTTCCTCTGGAATACCAAAAACTGCTGCCTCTTGGACAGATGGGTGGAGGTAGATCGCTGCTTCAACTTCTATGCAAGAAATATTTTCACCGCCTCGAATCACCATATCCTTAACCCTGTCAACAATATACACAAAGCCATCTTCGATGTACCCCAAATCACCAGATCTAAACCAACCATCATCGTTAAACACTTCTGCTGTTGCTTCTGGATTATTCCAATAACCAACCATGTTTGCAGGACTTTTTATGACTATCTCTCCAAGGGTCTTTTGATCACTTAAAAAATTCCAATTCTCATCGATAATTGCAACATCGGTCACAGGGGGAACTGCTCTCCCACAGCTATTTGGATGGTTTAAATAATCTTTGCCTAAATTTAAAGTGCCGACTGCATTCGTTTCTGTTAACCCATAACCAATTGAAGGTTCACTGTCTTTAAAACCATCCTTTAATTTTTTTACATGCTCTGGTGGTCGCGCAGCACCCCCTCCACTTAGCTCTTTAAACGTTGAAAGATCATACTTATCTCTGTCTGGATGAGTTAACAAGTCCCAAGTTTGAGTAGGAACTCCTGTGATAGCGCCGATTTTTTCATCTTGTATTAGCTGCAATGCGGCGCCTGGATCCCACTTGGTCATCATAACCATCTTTCTTCCGGCAATAATACTCATCAGAAAACCAGAATGACTGCCAGTTACATGAAACAACGGAACGCAATGCAAGATTGCAGACTGATTGACAGG
>ENA-OSJC01001920-OSJC01001920.1-marine-metagenome-genome-assembly--contig:-NODE-1920-length-16281-cov-3.912861_pt1 | contig 16281 bp, 16 predicted proteins | sample MGYA00237885_ERZ534234 | MGnify/ENA primary metagenome ERZ534234 (study PRJEB26413, sample SAMN06343907) | marine metagenome | isolation source: coastal waters | place: Atlantic Ocean: West Antarctic... | reverse complement strand
ATTTATCTTTAAGTGGACCTTTTGGTATTTTAGCATCTAACATTTAACTTCCCCCGTTTAATATTCCAAACCAAAAAGCAATAGTGAAAAATCCAGTTGGTACTATAAACCAAAATAGAAAACCTATTTTATTAATTATTTTTCCTAGCGTGGTATTGCTAACCCCAAGCGTTATTAAGGCAGAAGAAAATCCGTGCTTGATGTGTAAGCCTAAAAAAATCATAGCTACTAAATATAAAAGGGTGATAAAAATATTTCCAAAACCTAATTGACTATCTGTAACTATTTGATAATATAATGAATGATCATCAATTATTTGGAAATTATACCAAAAGGTTGATAAGTGGGTTACTATAAAAATAAAAAGTATGCTACCTGAAAAGAACATCGTTCTTGAGGATAAAGAAGAATGACGGTTTTCGTTTTTTTTATTAGAGGTTATAACTTCACTTTTCTTGGTTTTATAGGTTAAATAAACGGTGTTTGTTACATGCGTAATAAGTACAAAGAGAAGTGTAACCTCAAGAATTCTAATAAGAGGCTTTATAGATTCAAGACTAGAAACTAAAAAATTAAAATTTTCTGAACCTGTAAAGATCACAAGGTTGTTTGCAAGATGAAACAATAAAAAGAGACAAAAAAGCAGGCCACTGGTTGCGACCAGAACTTTTTTACCTATAGTTGATCTAATAAAATTTTTAGTATTTTTCATTTAATATTTATTAATTTTTTAAAAATCGACACCGGAAATTAGAAAGTAATACGGACTTCTTGAAATAGTTAATGATATTTAAATCCTTCCAGAAAGGATGGCTCCAAGATGACTTCCGTAATATAAAAAAAAGAGCCCCAAGCTACTAGTCAAGGTATAGGCAGTTTTTTTAATAGTATTATGAAATAAAAGATGGTCTTTTGTACGCCAAGTAAATAAACCCAAAAAAATTACAAATGAAAAAAGCTGTACTAAGCCATGGGTGTTCCAAATTGTATCTTTAAATGTAAAATGTCCTATTAATTTATCATCGAGAAAACCAGTTATTGTTGCTGCGGTGCTTGAGATCAGGGCAAATAACATTGTCCACCAACCCCCTGTATAAAAATCTTTTTTATTAAAAATTAAAAATAAGAGATCGAATAAAATTGCGACGGAAAAGAGAGCAATGGGAAAATGAATTATAAGAGGATGAAATTCAGATATCATATTTTTTGAGTTTTATACCAGCCCATACGCTAGTAACCCAAAGTAACCATAAAATATAAGTTAAATAAACAAAATGAGAAGTCGGAATAAAAAACCATTCAATGATAGAGATACCAAGCAGTGTAATAAAAAATGAAACCTGAATAAAACCTCTAGACATAGGAGTTCCTAACCTAGTTACAATTGTAAAAGAGGTAATTAACATTCCAATGGTAATTACCCAAAGGCCAAAAAAGCGGTACAAAAGAGTTAAATATTGAGGAAGGTTTCTATTAACTGATTCTGAAAAAAGCGAAGCATATGATTCTTCTAAAAGGATAATGTTTGCGGATTCGTCCAGCATCCATGGCTCAGGAGATAAAAGCCAGCCAAAACCCATTAAAAAAGAGGTTATACCTAAAATAAAAAAGGGAACGAAGGTTAGGTTGTGTAGTGTTTTAGGGCTCATAGTTAAGTAGTAATGTTTGAATCTAAATAGGATTCAACTAGAAAGTTATGAAGAGAAAGGCCTGAGTGTTTAAACTTTTTTTGCAATTGAAGAGTTTGAGGACCATTTATTAATAAATCATTTAAAATTGGCTCGATCAAAGGACGTTCATTTTTTATTTTATATATATTTTCACGATCATCAAGACCCTCTAAACATAATTCAGATAAGAAGGAAAGCCAGTCCCCAACAGTCTTTCTCTCAGGTCCTTTGTTAGAAAAAGAAATACTGTTTGCTGTTTGGATTAAATTAATTCTTTCTGCCGTACTCCAATTTGAGACGACATCTAAAAGTTTGTTTTTAACCTTATTGGAGGTAATCAACCCAGCTACAAAAGCAGCGGGAGCTAACTCTTGTCCTTTCGAGGGCCGATCAATAGCACGAATTTCTAAAAACTTTTTGAAACGTACATGCGTAAAGGATTGATGCAGCGCAGATAATATATGATAACTAAGTTGAGCCTTATCTGATAATATCATTTCCTCCATTGTCCCTTTAAAAAGAGCAGCCCCTCCATTAGGTTTATATTTAAATATTGTTTTTAAATTTTTAATCCAATTAGCATAATCATCAACAATTGTTTCTAGGGTTTTTATTCCATGATCAAAAAGAGAGCCACAGCGAGCAGGGTCTGTATTTTCCCAAATCGTCCATCGCATATTAGCCTCACCAACCGGACCTCCTTTCATAAAAGCGGAGTTTGAAAATAAAATGCTTAAAAGAGGTTGTATGGAATCAGCGATAAAAGCGAGTTCGTTTGCGTCTTTTTCAGAAGAGTAATCAACGTTTAATTGTACGCTTGTTGTATTGCGCATCATCCAAGGGCCAAGGTCGGCGGCTTTTAAAAACAGATCATGCATAAGCCTATATTTTGTTGAATTAATTAATTTAATTTTATCTGGAGAACAAAAAGGCTCTAAAGATAGATAAAGGCGATTCAGATTATTGTTCTTGCAAAGCTTATCCTCAATCTTTTTGTGTTGATTGTATTCTTCTTGAATAGTCCATAAGCTTAAACTTGGAGATGAGGCCCATTCTAGTTGACCTCCTGGTTCGAGGGAATATGAATAAGCATTATTATTTTTAGATTTAATATCCTTTAATAAATTAACACCAGAGAAAGCATCTTTCTTATCTACAGGTAATCGATTAAAAAAGTTATTATAGTAAAACCCTTCTATTTCAACGCCAATTTTTCTTTTATTTTCAGGAACACACTTTGATAATATTTCGTTTTTAATTTTATTTTTAATATTCAACTTTAATATTCTTTCATTTTATTTAGCATACGAGAAATTGATTCTTCGGAGTTTTTATTTAAAACATCGTTTTTATTAACCCAAGAGACATCATGGGACTCATCGCTAATAATAATTTTTTCGTTTTTAATTTTAGCTTCAAAAATATAACGAACATCATAATGTAAATGTGAAGGGAGGTTCTTAAACCTTGGAATTTGATGAATATCAAGGTCAAAAATTTGACTAGATAGAGCTGTAAATTTTGTAAGACCGGATTCTTCTATTGCTTCTTTTAACGCGACTTTAAAAAGATTCGAATTCCCTTCGGCATGACCACCTAGTTGGAGCCACATATTTAATTGAAGATGTTTTGTCATCAAGACCCAATTACGCGTATCGTCAACTATCCAAGCAGATCCAGTAAAGTGACCGTTCCAATTATTTCTTTCGAAGCATTCATTCTCTCTATTCATAAACTCAAGAATATTATCAACTTTTATTTGTTCATCAGGATATTTATTTAAATAATCTTTTAATTGATAAATTAAATCTTTCTTTGTCATATTTTATAAAATGATAAATTAAATGTTAGTTGGTTATTGAAAATGTAAATTCAGTGACATTTTTAGGCAATTCTAATGAAAGAAACTACATGAAATCTGTTTATTATTTTGGTAAAAATAATTCTGAAGGTCAAGCTGATATGAAAAACCTTCTTGGTGGTAAAGGTGCTAATTTAGCGGAAATGGCAAGCCTTGGCATTCCTGTTCCAGCAGGTTTAACAATTACAACTGAGGTTTGCACTTATTATTACGATAACAATCAATTATTCCCAGAGGGTTTAGAGAAAGAATTAAAAGAAGCTCTATCTAAAGTTGAAGCAGAGATGGGGAAAACATTTGGAGATTTAAAAGACCCTTTACTTTTATCAGTTCGTTCTGGGGCAAGAATGTCTATGCCGGGGATGATGGAGACAGTTTTAAACGTTGGTCTCACTTCAAAAACTATTCCAGCTATTATCAAAAAAACTAATAACCCTAGATTTGTATATGACGCTTATCGAAGATTAATTATGATGTATTCTGATGTTGTAATGGAAAAAGCCGCTGGGGTTGAACCTCAGGAAGGAAAAGGAATAAGATCAAAATTAGAAAGTATTCTTGGTCGCTATAAAGAATCAAAAGGCTATAATTCAGACGTAGATCTCTCTGCAGATGATTGGCTATATATTTCAACTGAATTTAAAAAGTGTATTTCAAATGTTTTAGGGCGTGACTTCCCAGATGACCCGTATGAACAATTATGGGGAGGTATAAAAGCTGTATTTCAAAGTTGGAATGGAAAACGGGCAATTAATTATCGTAAAATTGAGAATATTCCACATAAATGGGGTACAGCGGTAAATGTCCAAGCAATGGTTTTTGGTAATACAGGAGAAAAGTCAGCAACAGGTGTTGCTTTTACTAGAAATCCAGCGACAGGAATAAATAATTTTTATGGAGAATGGCTTCAAAATGCTCAGGGGGAAGATGTCGTTGCAGGAACTAGAACACCCCATCCTTTAAACGAAGCAACAAAAACGAGTGAGTCTGAGCATTTAGAATCACTTGAAGTCTTTATGCCTAAAGTATATAAACAGTTAGATAAAATTCGCTTAACTCTTGAACAGCACTATAATGATATGCAAGATATAGAGTTTACGATAGAAGATGGCTATTTATGGATGCTTCAAACTAGAACAGGGAAAAGAACTGGTGGAGCAGCAATTCAAATGGCAGTAGACATGTTCAAAGAGAAAATGATTGATAAAAAAACGGCTCTTATGCGTGTAAAGCCAGATCAAATTGATGAATTGCTTCATCCTAGTTTAGATTCAGACGAAGAAGAGAAGTCTAAAGTACTGGCTCGAGGACTGCCAGCTGGCCCAGGAGGTGGTGTCGGACAAGTTGTCTTTACTGCAGATGAAGCACAAAGTTGGGCAAAAGCAGGTAAAATAGTTATTTTGGTAAGAGAAGAAACTTCCCCTGAAGATGTTCACGGTATGCATGCAGCAGAAGCAATTTTAACGGCAAAAGGTGGAATGACATCGCATGCTGCGTTAGTGGCTCGAGGGTGGGGAAAGTGTTGTATTGTTGGTTGTTCTTCATTAAATATTGATTTTGATAAAAAAGAAATGACAGTTAATGGAGAGCAGATTAAAGAAGGAGATTGGATATCCATGAATGGCACAAAAGGTGCGGTTTATAATGGGAAAGTATCTTTGAAATCTGCAGACCCCGAGTCTAATCAGGCTTATCGCGAGCTAATGTCTTGGGCTGATGAGTTTAGAACATTAAAAGTTCGTACAAATGCTGATAGCCCAAGTGATGCAGAGCAAGCAATCGCTTTTGGAGCGGAGGGAATCGGGTTATGTAGAACCGAACATATGTTTTTTGATCCAAATAGAATCATTGAGATGAGAAAAATGATTTTAGCCGAAGATGAAAAGACTAGACGCAAAGCAGTTATGAATCTTTTACCATTTCAACGCGAAGACTTTAAAGGGATATTAAAAGCAATGGCCGGTAAGCCGGTAACAATTCGCTTGTTAGATCCTCCTTTGCATGAATTTCTTGCGCTCAACCAAGAACAAATAGAAATACTAGCGAAAGAATTAAATGTAATTCCAAAAAAGATTAAAGAAAGAATTAATAGTTTACATGAATTTAATCCAATGCTTGGTCATCGGGGTTGTCGATTGGGGATTGCATATCCTGAAATAACAGAGATGCAGGCTAGAGCAATATTTGAAGCAACGGCGTTTTTAACTAAAGAAGGTGTAAAAGTAATGCCGGAAGTGATGATCCCTTTAGTTGGCACACATGCCGAATATGAGAATCAAGAAAAAATTGTTAGAGAAGTCGCAGATAAAGTTATTAATGAAACAAATATTAAATTTAATTACTTAGTAGGGACAATGATCGAATTGCCCCGAGCATGCTTAACAGCAGATAAGATAGCTGAGAAAGCAGAGTTTTTTAGTTTTGGAACAAATGATCTAACGCAAACAACTTATGGGTTTAGTAGAGATGATATTGGAGGTTTTTTACCGGATTATTTAGAAAACAAGATATTGGAGCACGACCCTTTTCAGAGCCTTGACCAAGAAGGCGTAGGCCAGCTTGTTTCGATGGCTGTAAAAAAAGGTAGAAATGTTAATAATAAATTAAAAATCGGTATATGTGGAGAACACGGAGGAGATCCAGCAAGTGTAGAGTTTTGCTACAACGAAGGGTTAAACTACGTAAGCTGCTCTCCGTATCGTGTGCCGATTGCACGATTTGCGGCGGCTCAATCAGTATTAAAACAAATTATATAAATATACTTAACATCAGTTTAATTAGAGCATAGCTTTCTATATAACTTAGTGGAAACAATACTTTATAAAGCTTTTAACTAATTTACTCTGAGTTCTTTTTCAGAGGGTGTTAACGTAAAAGAAATATTTAGGTATATAGTACAAAAAAACCTTGAGTGAAATCAAGGTTTTTTAAGTGATTATTAAAGAGATTAAAGATTTTCTAATTTATTCGATAGTTTCGCCACCACCTAATAGATCTTCTAGTTTAAAAGCTCCATCTCGCTCCATTTGTTTTGCAGCAGAAACAATTGATTTGCGCGCATCATCAACTTCTCGTTTTGCTACAGCTCCATCTACCGGCGTAAACATAGCCTGTTTCTTTTTTGGTAAGACATTAATAGCTTTATCATTTATTGATTTATCCATTCCTTTTAGGGACATGGCAATAGCGTCTAAGTCCACCGCATTCATAAGATCTCGAAGTAGGTTGTCCGGAAAAATTTCAAATATAGATTCGAAGGTGATTCGATATTTTTTAACAGTCTCGGCTAGATCCGGGTCTTCTTGCTCTAAATTTGTCATAAACATTGCTTCGTCTTCTGCTTTCATTTCACCTAAAAGATCCGCTAAATCTTTTCCTCCCCCACGAGAGAAGGCAACCGTTTTAGGAAGTTGTTTAGACTTCTTTTGAAGCTTATTAGCAATTTGGACAACGGCCTCTAATGGTACGTCATTTAAATTGCCTATATTTAGAAGGACTTGACCTTTTTCTTCTTCACTAATTCGATTTAGGACCATCATTCTTTTGTCGCTTGATAGTTGTGCTAGGGTGATAGCAATTACTCTTGGCGTTTCAGTTATTAGTAGCGCGACAAGCTGTTCATCGGTTAATTCTTCAAGAAAGGCGAAAGGCTTCTTTGGTTCATCGCTTTCTTCTTCTTGAAACTTTTCACTTACAAAAGCAAAGTAAAATTCTTCCATCACCTGTTTTTTTACACTAAAAGCAACGCTATTAACCCCGCGCATAGCTGCGCGTATTTTACGTAATTCTGTTTTATCAAGGTCCTTTACAAGATTAAGTGCCAGACTTTCGCCAAGGACAGAGAACAGTATAGCGACCTTTTGGAGGCCAGAGAGTCTATTATAATCTGAGATCATACTTGCCTCTTATTTCTTTTTCTTCTTTTTCTTATCACCATCATCCTCAGGGACTTGAGTAACGGGTGCTATTTCAGGCTCTGGTGGAGCCTCTTCTAAGATCCAATCTTTTACAATTTTATTTGCAGCCTGAGGTTGTCCGACGCTCATCGAGATGACCGCTTGTTTCATATCATTTACTTCGCTTTGAAGCACAGCAATATCTTCAGGAGCATGTGCGACTGCTGGCGTAGGCGGCGTAGGCGGCGCAGGTGATGCTTGGACTATAATTTTTTCCTCTTTAACTTTTTTTTTAGGTCTGCGAGGAGGATACATCATCCATGGTGGTGGCAATTGTTCTCTAGGCTTATTCATCATAACAAGGATAAGAACAACGATAAGGATAATTACTATTGCGCTAAGAATAGCTACAAATATTAACATTCCATTATTGTCACTATTTCGAGGTTGGTTGTCAAGTTCAGTTTGAACCTTGTCTAGCATTGCTAGTTTCTCAGAAATCTGATTATCTAGTGATTGCTTTTCTTGAACCTTTTCTTGAACAGAGGATTGTGCCTGAGTTGCAACGGAATCTGGAAGGTTCCCAGTCCCTAAAAACGATTTAAGATTTTGTATTTCTTCATTTAAGGCCTGTAAGCGTACTGAATCTTGTTTTAACATGGCTTGTCGTTCTTGGTCGTACGATTCATCGCGAGCAGAGGTTTCAAACTCAGCTAATTTAGATTGAAAATAAAGACGATCCTCTTGTCTACGCTCTGCTTCAGAGTCTTTATAGTTTTTTAATTCTTCTTTCCAGTCAACCTCTCCCAGTCTTTCTCGTTGATTTTCAAGAGATTCTAGTTTTTCAGCAATATTTTTTAATAGAACTTGTTCAGCCGATTTTTCATCTCTTCGTTCTTTAAAGCTGGCAGTCATAATACTTAAAACGTCTCCTCTTGGACGATCGAAGCGGGATGCAACCATCACAACCTGTCTAATATTTTCAATTAATTCAGGAGCGGCTCCTTCTTGAATAATAATACTTATTTCCATATTTCTAACGCTTGCCATTGCAGGTCTCATCTCTGTTTGCGTTCTAGAAACAACATTATCTTGAGCTTGGGAGTTCATTGGCGTTTCTTCTTTAGGCGGAAGATTATTATCTTTTGGGATTTCTGCAGTGAAGTCAAAGCCGGGGATTGGTAAACCAACGCTTCCATTTGAAGGTGAATCTGTTGCCGAAAGCATATCTTCAGCAGCATTGAGTGATTCAATTCCACCATTTGGTGAGTATGTCGTTTCATTTTCAAAAGCGCTGCTGATTTCTAGATCTACGCTTACATCAATAACATATTTTCGATTATCAATTACTTTTTCAAGTGCGTCTGAAATACGTTTTCTTAAATTGTTTTCAATCATCAGTTTTTGGGCTAAATATCCACTGGATTGCCCAAGCCCCATACTTAGTATGAGCCCCAATATAAAAACACAGTTTAATAACTTTTTAATCCGCTTAATCATATCAACTCCCTTAATCATCTGAATTATTATTTATCCTCTGGCTTGGATTCTGCGCGCCCAACAGGTCCTCCGCGGGGTGCTAAAAAAGTAATCTCCACTCTTCTGTTCCGTGATTTTTGCTGAATGGTAGAATTATATTTTTGTACTAAATCTAATGAAATTACTTCAGTATTCTTTTTATCTCTAGGAACAAACTCTCCATAGCCAACCGCTTCTAATCGAGTTGGCGAAACCTTTAATTCTATCATTTGACGAACAACAGCTGAGGCCCTTGCGCTAGACAATTCCCAATTGCTTGGATACCTAACCTTTAAAGCCTTTGGCAGTTGATCGCTATCTGTATGACCTTCAACCGCTATTTGGAAATAAGAGTCTTCAACTGTTGGTAAAATCTTTTTCAAAATAGTTAAAAACTCAGGCTTAGTTTGTGCAGATCCTGATTGGAAACTTATATCCGAAGAGATACCAATGGTAACGCCCTTTGGGCTTGTAGTGACTTCAACGGGCTTTTCACCGGTTCCAGGGTCAGCTTCCATTTCTTCAACCATTTTTAGAGCAGCTTCATGAATATCGCCAAGCGACATTGCTTGGTTGTCAAGTTCCTCTTTTTTTCCAACAGATTTACCCATTCCATCAGCCATATTCATTAGCTTCACGGGATCAATTGTAGATATTGCTGCGAGTAGAACAAAAAAAGCAAATAACAAAGTCATCATATCCGCAAAGGTTCCAAACCAACCGGGTAAGCCCTCCTCGATTTGGTCTCTTCCTTTGTTTATATATTTTTTTATTTCTTGTGGCGTTGCAGCCATTTAATCTATCCTTCTTCTTTTTTCCATTCTTTAGGTGGAATAAAGGAGTTTAATTTTTCTCTAACTATAATAGGGTGCTTTTTTTGCTGAATTAAGCGAACGGCTTCTACTTGTAAATTCTGGACAGTACTGGAAAAACTTATACGTGCATTTATTTTTTCTGCCATAGGAAGAAAAAATAAATTAGCAAAGATAGCTCCATATAATGTTGTAATCAGAGCAGCTGACATTCCAGCGCCAAGAGAATCTGTCCCTCCTTCGCCAAAACCAGAGAGCATAACAACTAATCCGATTAGTGTTCCAACCATTCCCCATGCAGGGGCCATTGTCCCCATTGACTTGAATAAACCTGCTTGTGTTTTTTCTCTTAATTCACGGTAATCAATTCGTGTATTAAGTATTTCAGTCATTTCATCTAAGGACATACCATCAACAACCATTTGTGCACCATCTTTAAAAAAGTAACTTTTAATATTTCCGATATGATTTTCAAGGTCGGCAATACCTTTCCGCCCCACCTCAGCTGTTTCCACGGCTTCATCCACAAGGCCACCAAGCGAATCATCGTTCCCCTTAAAAACAGCACCCATTGCCGTGCCGAGCTGAAGGACATCTTTTAACGGAAAAGCAACTGCAACAGAAGCAACCATTCCTCCAAAAACAATACCAAAACTTGAAGCTGAGCCAAACATTGCAAAGTCAGGAGTCATTAAAAAGATACTTCCAAGAATAGAAACTAAACCCAAAACTATGCCTACAATTGTTGCTATATCCATACTTAATCCTTAATCATACTTGTTGATTTTAGTCGATTTTCATGTAAAGCCTTCAAAACATTTCGTACATCATCATACTCTGGATCCATTCGAAGAGCAAGATTCCAGTTAATGGTTGCGCGTTGAACATCTCCTAATTTATAGTATATAGACCCTCTTCGGGCGTATGCTAACGCTAAATTAGGATTAAGCTCTAAGGCAGCTTCTACTTCTTGTAAAGAAGTTCTATAATTACCCGCATAAAAATAGCGGAGCGATCGAGAAAGATGCCGCATAGCATCATTCATTTTTTGTTGATCTACATTATTATTTAAACGAACAGCTTTTAAGGAATCCTCTAGAAATTTAGAGTTTTGCTCCATTGCGGCAAGCCTCGTCATTAAATTTCGCATCTCGTTCGTCATTAAACCCATGGAGTCGCGGAGCGTATTAACTGTATAGTCAGCCATCATTAAGGTTGTATCTAAATCTGCCATATTTAGAGGACCCAAAGGGGATGGAGAAGGGCCTCCTCCGGGTGATTTAGCTGTTGAACCTCGTGGTGCTGTAATTTCAAAACCAATTGTCATGCCAGCGTGGCCTTTCCAGTATCGTTCTTTCCAATTTGGTAATTTTTCTATGTGGGTGAATCCTAGGTTCAAGCGATAATCCGAGGTAAGGGGGATGCGGAGTCCCACATTGATGCCATTACCGTCAAACTCACCCACAATATCTACGCCACCCCATTTTTCTAAATAAGGTGTATTTAAAATTGCTCCGGCAAAAACGCCAGCATTTGTTCCGGTTACTGGGGCCGAAAGAGTATCAACTTGGATTGTGTCAATTGCCCCAAAGCCACCGGTTCCAAATCCAATAAACATATTAGTATTATAATTGCCCACAGCTTTTTGTGAGCTTATAACGCCAAAAAAAGAAAGTTCTTTTGGGTCAAGATTGAAACCGCCACCAGCGCTATTTTCAAACACAATATCTTGAAGACCAATAGAAAAAGAAACATCGTTTCTAACAAATATTCGCCGTTGCATATGAAACCCAAATTCAACAGGAGCTCTATATGTAGATACTTCAAGGTTTGCTAGTCGTGTAGTATCCCCGCCTTGAGCTGTCGAAAAACCAAGCGTCCAACCTGAAGACGTCTCCATGTTTAAATATGCTCCACCGGCAGTATTGAAAGGAGAAAAATTGTGAAGCTCTGTACCAAAACCTGCAGTAAAGAGATACGGAGACTGGCTAATTGATGTGAATGGTATTTTCATCATTGGACCCGGGCGTAAGTAAGCTACGCGAGTAGCGCTAAAAACACTGTTAAATAAAATTAAATAAAATAAGAAAAATTTAAAATATTGTTTCATTTTTTATTGTTTGATTTCTTTAATTCCATTTGAGCTAAGCGTAAGTATTCACTGTCTGGGTGTTGCAAGACTACATTGCTAAAAGCTAAGAGAGCTTCCTCTTCATTGCCCATTTTTTTATATAGAATTCCTTTTTGAACCAAAGCATCATCAATTCGTAGTGTCCCCGTTGTAGTTATTTGATTTAAAAGTTCAAGCGCTTTTTTGTACTGCTTGTCTTGATGATAAGAGTCTGCTAGCCAATATAAAATATTTTCCGCTGTTTTTTTAGGAGCAGTATCTAATTGTAGAGATAAAAACTTTTCAATAGCCGCTTTGTATTCTTCTCTTTGATAAGCAAAAACACCAGACATATATAGCGAGTGGTTAAAGGCCTTAATTTCCTTAGGAGCCTGTTTTAAAGGAATAGAATCGAAGGTGCGCTCTAGATGCAATTCGTTTTTTACTAGTTTTTCTTGAGGTTCAGAATTAACAAGAGCTTGCCGTAATTGGATATTTTGATCTCTTAGAAGACCCATCTCAGTATGAAAAGAATTTTCCAGTTTTTTAATTCTATTATTTATTCTACCAAGCGTAGAGATTAGCTCTTGGCTAGAAGCCATATATACGGAGCCACTCTCAACTTTTTTAATTTTAAAGGTAACCTCTTTTGAAGGTTTTTTAACTCTGCGACTATAAGTTTCAGAGCCCTTAGCGGGTTCAATTACAATCCCAAGATCAAGGAAAAAAATTTCAGCGAGATTTTTTTCTTGAGCCCCTAGAGCTCCAATCAAAGCAATAAAGAGAATTCTCTTTATTCCAGGCTTTGATTTTTTAATGAAGGCTTTAATGTTCATTTATTCGTACTCCTCCCAATCAATTACATAAGAGTAGCCAATAAATGAACCAAAATCATGTGGAACGTAGAGCTCAAAAGCTCCCGTTGCCCCAGGAAGAAGCGTGGCGTCAGTTGTGATGCCTGAGTCAAAAGTATGATAACCACCCCTTACAAAGGTAGTAAGCGTTTTTGTTTCACCGCTCCAGTTCTTACGAAAAACAAAGTCAACTTTGACAAAATCCGATCTTTTCCCGCCAATATTTTTTATTTCTCCGTTAAAAACAATATTTCCTTGAGCGTCTTTCTTCTCACTAATATTACCCATTAAAACACAATTAGCTGAATATTTTTTTGATTCACTCCTTTTTGAAGAGGTGTATTGAGGTTCAGCAAGCTTTGGCATTGGGGGAGGCGTATAGCTGTCTCTCACTTGTTCTGGCACATACTCAGCTTGCTCTTCCGTAATAATATTATCAACCATTCTAACTATATCTTTGCGATTAATAATTAAGTATCCAACTAAAGTCTCTATCTTAAGAGATTCTTCATCTTGATAAACAACTTTACCAAAGACGGTTGAGCCATTTTTCATAATTATCTCTTTAGAGTAAATAGCAAGTGGATTTACCCACATTTTACTAAGGGCTTTTAAGTTTTCTAATTCTTCATTTAGATACTTTAATTCAGCTGTCATTTTTTTTATTTCAAAACTTAGCTCATTTAAAATATAATCTTTGCCTGCATCTGGTTGGAAAGCTACTGGGTCTGGTTTGCTTTCTTGTTTTGGAACGGCAATTGTCTCAGGCGGTGCTTTTGTCTTTTCAATAGATAAACTAAGGTCGCCAAGCTTAACATTCTTATTTGAAACCTCAACGGGAGAGCTAACCTTGCCGGCATCAGCTCCATCTGCTTCAAGAGTATAATTCCCAGGAGCAACTTTTTTGAACTTAAAAGCTCCTTTTTTTGAGGTCTCATTGCGCTGAGCTTCTGTACCGTCATTATTTAACAGTAAAACTGTTATGCCTCTGATGGCATTACCGCCATCGTCAATTAACGTACCTGTTACAGTGCGTGGTTTTTGAGCGAGCAGCGTTGATGCAAATAGGGTAATAATAACCCCAATCAATGCTTTATTGAGTATGGTTCTTTTTGCCATTTATCTTTACCTCGGATTGTGTGGCATTTAAAGTTATGTGCCTTTTAGGCTCGGAAAGTTTAACTCTGCTCTATTCTTGAGTCAAGTCAAAAAAATAAGGCAATTTTTTGAGGTTTTAAATAGGCAATACTCATTTCCAGAAATCATCATATGTTTTTTTCCGCTCAAGAAGTTCTGCGCGCGTTAAAACAACTTTTGTTTTTATATCATTATTCATAAATAAAGTAAGTGCTTTATCGTAGGACTCTAAAGGGAGCTCAAAATCCATTTCATCTTTTTTTTCATAGGCTAAGCCAAGCCAATAATATGGTTCGCCTAAAGTATCAATCATGGATGCTGCTTTTGAAAAAGACTGTATTGCATCCCACTGTCCATTTTTATGTCCTTTTTTATGATGAAATTGCCCTTCTTGAAGATAAATATAATAGTTTGCGCGTTTATTTTTTGGATCAATTTCCAAGATTTTTTTATAATAAATTGAATTATTATTGTTTTTAGCAAGTTTAATGTTTGCTTTAATTATAGCATCTTTCAGCTTAAGGTCATTTGGCCTAATTGCTAAAAGTGAATCAGCCTTTTCAATTAATTCACTTGGACTATCGCTAGTCCATGGGGGGGGGGTAGGAACACACCCACTATAAATTAGTATAATTATAAGTAAATTTCTTAATATGCTTTTCATTTTTTATAAAGAGCTATCCTTCAAACCAAAACAAATCTTGATTATTTTTAAAGGAAAGATAAAGTTCGTCCATTGATTCAACCGCATAGTATCTATCTTGAATATCGCTATAATTAAAACAGGTCATCACTATTTCTTCAATATTATAGGGATAGATTGTAGAATGGTTTGATTCTTTTTTTGCACATGCAATAACATTTAATGTTTCATCGTAAGATGAAATTATACCAGAACCATAGATCTCATATTCTATATCATTTGGTTGTCGACGAAATTGATTTGTCTCTCGATTACACTTAATCAAGCCAAACTCATAAGTCCACCAGGCAAAGTTTTGGAGCCGTGTAAGATTGTGAGAAACTAATTCACGGCTTAGTCTACGTTTGTTTTTTAATATTTCATCTCCAAGGATTCCCACATCATGCATAAAATTTGCATAATTTTTATTCATTAGTAATGGGACATGCCCTTGAATATCATGAAAAATATCAGGCTCAGGGGTATAACCTTCGTCATTGCGAATATCTCTTCCTTTATATTTTTGTTCTAACCTAGGAGACTTTCTAATTATATCTGTTACTGGGAATTTTCTATTTGCATTTAAATCAAAAAATAACTCTTCCGTTAAAAATCCAGCGACAGGGACTAATTGCCAGTCCGTTGAATTTCTAATTAATGGAGAAACTGCACTAAACTCTGGAAAGCGATCTTTTGGTATTGGAAGCGTTCGCATTCCAAGTAAATATTCCTTACAGACATATTGATCAATAAGTGGAATAATATTAATAAACAAATCTTCCCATATTCCATTTTCAAGATTAGTAACATCATTATATTTTTGAGGCTTTAAATAATCATCGTTTATACCAAAAATTTAAATACCAGACATTGAACTTGGTATAATATTATGAAAAAGTTTATCGTACGGGTTTTTATTAATAGACATATTTTATAATGAATTTAAATTAAACTAAGGATTTGAACAACTTACCAAAGCCAAATATAGGTTATTGCACTGTTTTTTTTACCAAGATCTGGGTCATATGGTGAGCCACAATCTGCTCGCATATTAGCAGAATTAGGGTCGAACAAGTCATAGTTCTCTCCTTTTACTATAGCTTGGAATCGCCCTTCTTGAGTTTTGCACCAATCCCTAACGCTTATTTTTAAAGCTCCGGATCCATGCCCGTGAATTATTTTTATAACACGAGTTTTACCATTGAAAATAAATTCGCTAATATTTACTTCTAACTCTATTAAAGCTCGGTCTAATGAAAAACCACTGTGGCCGATATCTATAATTTTAAATCGTTCTGACATTTTAAGTAAAGAGTTTCCGTAAACTTTACCTTTGTATAAAAGGATTAAAATGGAAAAAACAAGTCTAGGGCGAGCAGGAGCAGAAGTTTCAAAAATTAGTTTGGGCACTTGGTCATATGGTGGAGCCAACTTAGCCGCGAAGAATCAACCTGTCGGTTGGGCGGGGCAAACGGACGATGAGAGTAAAGCAGCTTTGACCAAAGCTTATGAAGTTGGAATTAATCACTGGGATACAGCAGATGTTTATGGAAACGGTCGGTCTGAATCAATTATTGGCTCTATGTGGTCAGAAATCCGAAGAAAAGACATATTTATTGCAACAAAAGTCGGTTGGGATATGGGCCCGTATAAACATTGGTATCACCCGAAGCATATGAAAAAGAACATGGAGCTCTCTCTTAAAAATTTACAAATTGAATGCGTAGACCTTATGTATTTA
>ENA-OSJC01001918-OSJC01001918.1-marine-metagenome-genome-assembly--contig:-NODE-1918-length-16290-cov-4.901746_pt1 | contig 16290 bp, 13 predicted proteins | sample MGYA00237885_ERZ534234 | MGnify/ENA primary metagenome ERZ534234 (study PRJEB26413, sample SAMN06343907) | marine metagenome | isolation source: coastal waters | place: Atlantic Ocean: West Antarctic... | reverse complement strand
TGTACTGATCAAAAAGAATACAAAGATAAATTTATTGATCATCTTCTAGGTCACTTTTAGAATTAGTTAATGAATTAAAATATCTTTTTATCATATCTTGATACTTTTTAGAATAACCAGCATTAACTGCCTTATTTAAGGCTTTTAAAGCGAGGTCTTCTCTTTGTCCCATATCTACGGGAAGTCCACCAGCTCCAGTGAAAAGGATATCTCCTTTTGAAGAAAATGATTTTCTTTCATCTTTTTGCCCTCGTTGGGTCATAGAGGTTTGGCTATCTAACATTCTGGAAAGAATCTTTTGTTGTCTTTTTTGAGTTTGTCTCTCAAATTTATTTTTTTCTAAATCCTTAATTACTTTATCCATTTCATCTGCAATTCCATTAAGGTTCCCTAATTTATTTCCTCCCGAAGAGTTCATCTCTTTCATGAGTTGATCTAATGATTTTCGAACAGACATTTGCTTTGAAAGCATTTGCTGCATCATTTCTTGTTGAGCCGATGCAGCCATTTGTCCTAAACCTAGCTGCATTCCTTGCTGGTTTAACCCTTTTTGTTGACCCGTCATTTTTTGCATTTGTTCTAATAATTGTTGAAATCCGCTTGCAGAACCTGATTGTTGCATCTCAGTCATACTATTGAATAAAGCTAATGCAGTTTCATTTAAGCCCGCCATTGCTAGGTTTTGTATTTCATAAGCTTCTCTTAGATTCCTTTCTGCTAATTTTTTCTTCGCTGAATCCATATTCGCGTTAGCTTTTCCTAGACCCCTTCCAATCTCTGGAGTTATGGAAAATGTTTCTTTTGAGAGCTCTATTATTTTACGTGTGACAGATTGCAATTGATCTTGTAATAATTGTTGATATGCGGCGAGTTCTTTGACTCTAGGAGAGTTTTTTGGAATATTATTTAAATTTTGTCTTAAATATTCTTCTTGAGATGATAAATAAAGTAAGTCTTGAATTATCTTTTCAAATTTTTTGGAAATTTCAGAAATTGATTGTTCTTGGTAATCTTGCTGTACTTCACTCATTCTATTCATCATTTCTTTCATATTCGAAAGTGACTCTTCACTGGATTTTTGTGCATTGTCTAACTCTTGATTAGAGATATTCTCTTTCGTGTCACTTAATGATCTTTCAATTTCTTCTGTAAGGTCACTTTGTGAAAGGCTTGAAAGTTCTTCAGATGTATTTTCATTAAATGGCTTCACTAGATCAGAGGCTTCCTCAAGTAGAGATTTAATATTTTTAAATTCATCGAGATTTCGTTGTTCTTCCGCTATTAATCTTTCAAGGTTGGAAGTATCATTTTCTATACTTTTTTGTGTTAATTCATTATTTAATAATTCCTGTTGTTTAAAAAGTTGTTCCATTCTTTTACGCAATTCATCAAACTTTTGTTCTATTTGAAGTTGTTTGAAAATCTCTAAATACCTTTCAAGATCTTTCTGAATTTGGTCCATATTTTCTGTAAGATTATTTAATGACTCTTTGATAGAATCCATATCCATGTTATCTAGAGCTTCTTCAAGATCAGACATGTTTTTTAACATATCTTTTGGCATGATACTATTAATTAATGAAGAGAGCTCTTCAAACTTCTTTAATAAATCCGAAGAGAAAAGGTTGTGTTTTTCAGCTTGCTCAGTAATTTCTTCTATTGAATCAGAAATTTTTTCTAGATTTTCAAGTTCTTCTTTTGCTTTTTCGAGCGAATTCTTAACAGATTTTTGTTGCTCCCAATCAAGCTCTTCTGCTTTTAATGCTTTCATCTCAAGCATTTCAAATTGTTTTTTTAACTCTTCAACTTCTTCAACTTCTGAAGAAATATTTTCTATGAACTCATTTTCTGCAATTTCAGCTTTTTGATACAAGGTTTCTAAAGAAGGTACTTTAGCCATAAAAAGAGAAGAAATAGTCTTTTTTGGGCCGGATATTATATCATTATCTGTAAGCTCAAAATGAAAGTGCACTTCATCATCGGGCATAAGAAAGAGATCTCCAAGATCCCATAAATGGTTTATTTTTTGAGTTAGAGAATCTGTTTTAAGTCCTGGTAGATTGAACATCGCTACATATGGATCAGAGTTTAAGAAAGAGGGCTTTCTGACTTCATATGCCACTTGAAGATTTGAAAACCCAAAATCATCTTGTATATTTAATTGTATTGGGATACTCTGATCATCGCCTAATTCAAGAATCGGGGATGGCTCCATTACAATTAAAACGGGTGGATAGTCAGGGATTAACTCTGTATTGTAAGTTATGGGGTCACGGTTTGTTATACCTCTTCTATCGACAAGATTGATTGAAAATTTATTTGCATTTTCAATCATATAATAACCTGAAGCCTCTTTATTCTTAAAGCTTAAGTCAACTTTTTTTCCATCCATTAAAAGATATGCTGATTTCAATATTCGATTAGAACTTAATTCCATTTGTACTATCGAACCTTTTAACCCTTGAATTACAGCATTATTACCTTCTTGAATTTGATTAGGTAACTTTGAATAAGCAGGAGGGACAACCGTAATGCTGAATTTTTCTAATGAGGGCCTATCCGTTACAAATATTGTATCAATTTCTGATTGCACGATTTCCCATGATTCCCAAAAATATTTTGCTTTTAGATTAGCTTGGTATGAATAATCCTGAAATAACTCAGGTAATAAGAATGTATAAATACCCTTCTCGTCTGGCATCGCTGAAAAATTTAAATTAAGAGAATCTCGTTTCTTTGTAGAGACTTGACGAGGTATTAAACGAAGGTTTATCGTATCGGGAAAAACGACACTTGAAGAAATTTCAATTTTAATTTTTTCACCTCCCAGGATATGTACATTACCTGTCTGGCTAGAAAGAATAAATGGCTTTGGTGCTGAAAATTGAGTCAGTGGATTTTTCAATCGATAAAAAGCATTGGATGCATTATTATACTTTAATGAAAAAAATAAAATCATGAGAACCCAAACCATTAAAATATATTTTTTAATCGAGTGAGTTTTATGCTGAATAAAAATATTTTTAATATTAAGACTATCTATCTTGTTAACTATTTCATTAATAAATATCTTAGCAAGTTGGTTAGACTCATTTATTTTTAATCCTGATTCAAGTTGAAGGGCATTTAAAATTTTATCTGGCTTTGAGGGGTATATTAAAAAACCAAGTTTTTTTGATAGAGTTTCAAACTGATATCGTTCTACTTTATTATGCAGCGCTCTATAAAACTGAAAACTCCAAAATAAAAATATTATAAATAAAGAAACAAAAAATAATAAAATTATAATGGTTTTTATTTTTGCTGAAAAATAGAATATGGATTCAGCTTGTATTGCTGCAAAAAATATTAAAGAGGTAAATAGTCCAATCCATGATATTAAAATATGAGTATCTTGTTTAATTAAAAAAGATTGAGCTGCTTTAATTTGTTTTTTTAGTAGCATTATTGTGTAAGAGAAAAATATATAATATTAACGCCCATTTTTAGTGCAGACTCTCTCAGATCAAATGGATCATTATGAACGCTTGCATCTTCCCACCCATCACCCAAGTCTGATTCATAAGTGTACAATACAATCATACGATCTCCTTCAAAAAGAGCTAAAGCTTGAGGAGCCTTATTATCGTGTTCATGAATTTTAGGTAGACCTTTATCAAATTGATAATAAGATTTAAAAATTTGATGATCATTTGGAAGGATAACCAAATCTTTATTTGGGAAGACTTTTTTTATTTGACTTCTAAATGATTCATCCATTCCATAATTATCATCCGCATGCAAAAAACCACCAGCCATAAGAACAGATCGCAAGGAAATAATTTCATCATCATTTAATCGAATGTTGCCATGCCCAGTTAGGTATAAATATGGAAATTGCGTAATGTTCTCATCCGTAAGTTTTATTTTAACTTCATTTGAATATGTTGAAATAGAGGTATTTAAGTCTAAATAACTAAGTAGGTTTGGAAGACTACTTGGATCGCTATACCAATCGCCTCCACCGCTATAATGAATTCTTGCAATCGAAAACGTTTGAGCCTCAGTATAGTTTAAACTGAATGCGAGAATAGTTAATATTATTATTTTTTTATTCATATAATTATAATGTAATAATCAATTCAATTGTTCCTTAAAATGGAAGATAAAAGTTAGTGAGTTTTGAAGTCTCTTCTTGTAAAAATCGATAGGCTAATACAATTTTAAACATAAAATGAGAATTTTTAAAAATATTTTAATTTTTATAATTATTACTTTTTCCTCAATGTTAAAAGCTCAAGAGGTAGAAGCAAAGGAACCAAAAACATTTTTTTTTGGATTGCTAAAGTTTGATACTAACTCTCCCTATGAAGATGGATTCTGGATTAATAAATGGTTTTATTCTCGAGAATTTGCTGCACCAATAAATTTTGTTCCAATCGAGATAAGGTATGGTCTTGTAGCTACTGGGAAATCAAAAGGAGCGGCATCGAGTATTAGCGCCGATTCTTTTAAGGATGACCCGGGAAAAATAAAATATGATTCAGATGTTGCAGCTATAAGTCAAGGAACTGAAAACATTTGGGGTTCATCTGTAGAAATAGATATTGGTCTAATAAATGTACCGTATTACATGGTTGGAACAAGTTGGCTGAATATTATGACAGGAGTTACCTATAGGGGGAGCACCCTTTTTTCACCAGCGTTGGTACCTTTCTCAGATTGGGAGAATACGAATCCAAGCTGGGGAGATACTTCTTACTTTTCTCCTAAATTAAAAGAATATTTAGCGACTACTCATTTTCAGTATCAACCATTTAATAATTGGTATTTAAATTTTAGATATTCCTATGGTTTAGCTTCCGCTTTATTTTCTTCTCCTGATAAAGAAGTTTGGGACGAGAGTTTATCTGGATCCGGAACTTCCTCTGCTGGAGGAGTCGGGGTCCGATTTATTTTAGATCCAGGAAAACAAAGTCGGTTTACCGTTGGTTTAGATTTTCGTTATTCGTATACTAAAATTCATACGATCAATGACCCTTTAGATAAAACACCCATCACTAGGTTTGATCTATCTAACTATGGATTTTATCTTACTTTATCAACTTTTTATGGTGGTAAGAAAACAAGTGGAGATCAAGCAAAAGGGCATTATTATAGAAAAGATTATATAAAATCACTGAATGTTTTTAAGCAATTTATGTCCGAATACCCCACTCACTCAAATAGACATAGAGCCACAGAATATATTGAGGATTGTGAGTATAAAATTCCTTATCAAATTTTAGAAGAAGGAATCTTATTAGAAAAAAAAGGTAAGACTCAAAATGCCTTAGATCGATATCAGTATGCGTTAACAAAAGTTAAAAATGATTCGGTTATAATTTCTATCTTGGATAAACGTATTAATCAAATAGCTCTTCTTTGGATGATCGAAGCAGAAAAAAGATTAAAAGAGAGTAAATATGTGGAGGCATATAATCTGGTAAAGCATGTTGCTGAATTTAGTATCGAAGGGCAGAAAGAGATTAGAAGGTTTAAATCTTGGGTTTTATTGGGAGAAGGGAAACAATTTCAAGAATATGGTTTTATTGGTAAGGCAATGGGAAAATATGCAGAAGGACTTAAAATGAATGCTGACTTAATATATGAAGTAAAAGCATTACAATATAAAGCCGGTATTCAAATGGCAAGACTTGCAAAAGAAGCGGATGAGTTTGAGGAAGTACAGCTAGCAATTTACTCATTAGAATTTGCCAGAGATCTATCCGGAAGTATTGGTAAAAAAAATGAAAAGTTATTAATTCAATTGAGAGATAAGTTAAAGTCTCTAGATGATTATAAGTCAAGAGTCTTGATCGACCAAAGAATGGAACAAGCCCGTTTAGAATTAAAAAAGGCAAGAACTGAAAAGTTAGCAATAGGTCAAACTGTCCCTCAAATACAAGATCTATTAGGTGAGCCACATGAAAAAATATTAGGTAATAATGGGGAAAATATTGAAGAACAGTTATGGATCTATTTTTTAAATGATAAATCTTTACATTTATCTTTTTCAAATTTTATTCTTTTTAAGATTGAAGAGATATAATCATTCTAAATGAATTCTATTCTATCTATAAAAATAAAAACCCAGTATTTTAATATAGATGAAACATCTAATTAAATTTATTTTATTTTTTTTAGCTATCCAGCTTTCGCATACTCAATCTGATAAACGTGACTATGATGAGGAGTTGAGATATCAAAATGGTGCTATAAACTCTTTAAAAACAGAAATAAATCAATTACGTTCAAAAATAAAAACGGCTGAGTCTCGTGAGCGTTCTGCTTCAAGTCGAATTTCATCGATTGACGAAGAAATTTCGCTAACTGCAAAGTTAATACAATCTTTAAAAAATGAAGAAGAAAAGACTCGAAAAAAAATCTTCCAATTAAAAAGTAGTCTTTTGAAAAAAGAACAAGAACTTGAATCCCTTAGGATGAGATATAAAGATAGGGTTGTTAATTCATATTTAAAAGGTCGGCTAACTGATTTAGAAAGAGTCTTCTCATCAACAACCTGGAGACAGGCTATGTATAGGACTCATTATCTTAAAATTATTTCTGATATTGAAAAAAAAATGACAAAGAAGATTGAAAGACTTCTTATTGATATCAGTAAGCAGAAGTTGGAGTTAGAAGCGGCTCTTCGAGATAATCTTAATCTAAAGCGAGATAAAGAAAAAGAAATGAGTTCTTACAGGAACATGCGCATTAATAGAGCAAAAGAGCTAAACAGAATTAGAACTGATAAAAAAGCACTTTCGAGCTATGTAAATGAAAAGGAAGCTGGAGTACAACAATTAGAAAGTATCATTAAACAGGTTTTAGAAGATAAAGCAAGGTTCCAACGTGAGGCTCGAATACGTCAGCAGCAGGAAGCTTTAAAAACAAAAAGTTTTAAATCGTTAGCTGGGCAATTGCCATGGCCTGCTGAAGGAAGAATTATTGCAAAGTTTGGTAGACAATGGAATCCCAAATTAAAAACAACAACAGAAAATCCGGGTATAGATATTAAAGGTCAGCCAGGTTCTGCGATTAGAACTGTTCTAGGTGGAGTGGTTACAACTATTACCTATATAAGAGGTTATGGAACAACAATTATTGTTGATCATGGAGGGGGGTTCTACACTGTATATAGTCATGTAACAAATATCCAAGCAACCGTTGATAGTGAAATTAGAAATGGTGATGTTATTGCTTATATGGGTGACTCCGGTTCAATAAATGGCTCAAAGCTTCATTTCGAAATTTGGGGTAAAGGTCAAAAACTAGACCCTGAAAAATGGCTACGCAAAAAATAGAAACTTTTATTACTGCAGAATTACAAGATCGAGTTTGGGAGAGCTTACACAAGCGATCTTTATCTAAAAATATAGCGAATGCATATATCTTTTCTGGTCCATCAGGTTCAGGTAAAGAGCATTTAGCCATTGAGTTTTCTAAACTTCTGAATTGTGAAAAACCAGAAAAAATGGGCTGTAATAATTGTCCTTCATGCAGGCGATTTTTAAAGCTTCAACATGAAAAATTAAAATTAATTTTTCCTCTTCCAACACCAGCTAATAAAAGTTCTTCACGTAGTACTATTGACAATAAGAATCTTGAATTAGTTACTCAAGAAATATCAAAAAAATCAGTTAATCCTTTCCATAAGATTAAAATTCCTGGGGCAACTAGAATTTTAATTAACTCAATAAGGGAGCTCAGAAAGAGTCTTTACTTAAAATCAGAAAATTCGGGTAGAGGAATAGTCTTAATATTTGATGCTCACCTTCTTTCCATGGGGCAAGGAGAGGCAGGTAATGCTCTATTAAAACTTCTTGAAGAGCCACCAAATAATATCTCTTTTATTCTAGTGACAGATCAAATCAATTTAATCTTGACTACAATACTATCAAGATGCCAATGTATCACTTTTCCAAAATTAAATAATAAAGTAATCGAGGATTGGTTATACATGAAAAAAATAAATGAGAATGACATCCCTTTCTTTACAGGTTTGAGCAATGGAAATGTGCACCAAGCCGAATTTTTAATTTCACATAAAAAAGAAGAATTACTCATTTTAGTTAATACTCTTGTTGGAGTCTTAATTGCTAAGAATTCGGAAAAATGGAGAAAATTTATTCAAACTTATTCGAAGTTAGCTAAAGATGATTTTATCTTATTTTCGTTCCATTTGATGCTTTTAAAAATATGGTTTCAAAGTACAAATCGGTTGAAAAATAATATTAATCACTTGCTACATAATACTCAGCTTAAATCTGGAATGGAACGATTCATTAGTATCTATAAAGAAGCTGATTACTCTGCTATTATTTCTGAAGTTGAAGAACTGAATAACTCTGTAAAAATAAATTTATTTATGCCTCTAGCACTCACAACCTTTTTACTCAAAATACAAAAAAATATTAATAATTAATGAAAAAAACTTTTTATATAACAACACCGATATACTATGTTAATGATAAACCTCACATCGGGCATGCATATACAACAATACTCGCAGATGTTTTTGCAAGGTTTTATAGAAGTAAGGGTTACTCCACTTTTTTCTTAACAGGTCTTGATGAGCATGGGCAAAAAGTTCAGCAAGCAGCGGAATTAAAAGGAATTACCCCTAAAGAGCATTGTGAAAATATGGTTTCACGGTTTACTAAATTATGGAAGAAGTTACATATTTCGAACGATGATTTTATTCGAACAACAGAAGAGCGGCATAAAAAAGTTGTTCAAAATATGCTTAATAAGGTATTTAAATCAGGGGATATTTATGAAGCCGAATATGAAGGACTTTATTCTGTATCTGAAGAAAGGTTTATCACTGAAAAAGAAGCAGAAACCGGTGAGTATCGCGATATTAAAAAGTTAAAAGAAAAAAATTACTTTTTTAAAATGAGTAAATATCAAAAAGCCTTAATTAATCATATTGAAAATAATGAAAAATTTATTCAGCCACCCCATCGTAAAAATGAAATATTAGGTTTCTTACGTCAACCACTTAATGATCTTTGTATTTCAAGACCAAAGTCCAGATTAGATTGGGGTATAGAGCTGCCATTTGATAAAGACTATGTTACATATGTTTGGTTTGATGCATTAATTAATTATATAACGGCACCAGGTTATGGGGAAAATAAAGATACATTTAATGAATGGTGGCCAGCATCATGTCATTTAATTGGGAAAGATATTTTAACAACTCATGCGGTTTATTGGCCGACAATGTTAATGTCCGCAGGTATTGAATTGCCAAAAACAATTTTTGCTCATGGGTGGTGGTTGATGGGCGATTCCAAAATGAGTAAATCTGTCGGTAATGTTGTGGATCCTATTGATTTAATAGATGATTATGGTGTGGACCCCGTTCGATATTACTTGATGAGAGAAATGGTACTAGGGCAAGATTCTAATTTCACGATTGATTTATTTATTAGTCGATATAATAGCGACCTTGCAAATGATTTTGGAAATTTATTAAGCCGAGTTTCTACATTAATGAATAAAAATTATGATAAAAAAATACCTAATCCTGGTGAGTTACTAGAATCTGAAATAATAATTAAAAATAATGCTATCGCTCTATGTGAAAAAGTAGATGAATTGATGATGGATATGCGCCTAAATGAGGCAATTGAATTAGTTATGAAGTTTGTGAGGAATGTAAATAAATATATGGAAGATAATGCACCATGGAAGTTAGTTAAGACAGATATTAAAGCTGCGGGAAGGGTCCTTTATACTGCTGGTGAAGCTTTGAGAATTAGCGCCGTTCTTCTTTCACCAGTCATGCCAAATAGAACTTCACTTTTATTAGAAACTTTAAATGCTATTGATACAAATCAAAATTGGGGAGGTTTAATACCGGGAAAGCAATTAAAGGAACATAAACCACTTTTCCCAAGGATAAAATAATATTAAAGAAGAATAGCCTTATGTTTAAGTTCTATTTTTTTAAAATCCTTATCAATCATTAAGGTTTTATTGTGTTTGATCAACGAGCTTATCATTTTTTTAACATATAAATACTTAAATAGACTGCACTAATTTTCGTTTCTTTGTTGTATTTCTTAAGTTATTTATTTCCGATATACAATGTGCAAACTCCAAATGTGAGTGGGAGAACTTTAATATTTCTAAATCCCACAGATTCCATAATTTTTACAAATTCAGACCGAGTTGGAAAGTTCATAATAGAGTCTGCTAAATATTCATAAGCAGCAGGGTTTTTGGTAAACCATTTTGCTAGTTTTGGCAAAAGTCCATTTAAATAAAAACTGTATATGTTACGCAATAAACCTGGTTCGGGTGTAGTGAGTTCCAAAACCATGACTTGTCCATCTGGAACAATAATTCGGTTCATTTCTGATAGAGCTTTTTCTTTAGCCGGAATATTTCTTATACCAAATGCAATGGCTGCTACATCAAAAGAATTATCATCAAATTCAATTTGCGTCGCATCCCCCCATTTTAACTCTACACGATCATGCAAGTTTTGGATCGATACTTTTTCAATACCTTTATTAACGATTTTTTGTACAAAATCGATTCCCGTTACAGTAACATGAGGATATATATTAGCACAATCCAGAGCAAGGTCTCCGGTACCCGTAGCCACATCTAAAAATCGGTTTGTATTGAAGAAACTCATCTCAAAAACTGTCCGATTTCGCCAAGCTACATCTCGCCTAGCTGACAATACTCGATTTAAAAAATCATATTTATCTGTAATGGATGCAAAAATATCTTTTACAATTCTTACACGTTCATCATCATTCATTTCTTCAACGGGTGGATATTTGAGATTGTACGTCTTTGTGTTTTTAGGTTTCATTTAAGCTTTTTAGTGATTTTTTTATCCCTCTTACCCAACCTGAATTCTGAAATAAAGCCGTCATTCTCTTTAATTATGCTTCATGGTAATATTTCAAAAATTGATCCAATAAAATATTTAATAAATCTGAATTTTATTAAGGAAGATTACGGATATGATAATTCAGTTTTAGTTCCTGTCCAAAATCAGAAGGAGAATCAGCAATTACCTCGCCATTCTCATTTGGAAAATTAACTTTAATTTTATACTGAGCATTCCAACCTAATGGAGATGGTGTCTCTCAAGTGATTGGATTTAATACGAGAGTATCTTTCTGCTCAAATTTTTGCGCATTTAAATAACATGATAAGATTAAGGATAAAAAAATATAGTTAATTTCATGATCGTGAAGAATAAAAATTTAAATTACTTTGTAACATCATTTTACAAGTATAATTAAAGAAATGCTAACAGATACACATTGTCATCTTTTTTATGATGATTTAAAAAACGATATAGATAATGTTCTAAAAAGAGCAAAAGATTTAGGCGTAGATAGATTTATTTGTGTGTCTACTAATATATTAGATGCAAAAGAATGTTTACAACTCGCAAATAGTTTTGATTCAATCTGGGCATCGGCAGGTATTCATCCACATGATGCGAAAGATGCTCCTCACAATTTCAACAAAGACTTAAAATCTTTATTAAGTCACAAAAAAATGATAGCAGTTGGTGAAATGGGATTGGATTATTTTAGAATTTTATCAGGTAAAGAGGTTCAGAAAACAATATTTAGAAAACAGTTAGAAATAGCACAAGAAATGGACTTGCCCATAATCTTCCATAATCGAGAGGCTGACGAAGATTTAATATCCATCCTGTCTGATTTCCCAGGGATTAAAGGTGTTGCTCATTGCTTTTCAAGTACAATTGAAACTGCAGAAAAGTTAATTAAATTAGGTTTTTATATCTCTTTTTCAGGGAATTTAACTTTTAAAAATAGCCACCTACCTTTAGTTGCTGCAGAATTACCTTTGAAAAATATTTTAGTTGAGACAGATTGTCCCTATTTAAGCCCAGTACCATATAGAGGGAAACCAAATGAACCTGGACGAGTTAGGTATGTTGCAGATAAACTAGCTCAAATACATAATTTAAATATTGAAGAAATAGCAAGAATAACATCTGAAAATGCATCTAAGTTATTTAGGTTAGAAAAACTATAATGAAATCAAACTATCATCCTTTTAGAAAAAAATGGGGTCAGAATTTTTTAACAGATAGTAATCTATTAGATAAAATAGCCAGAACAATTAATCCAAAAGTTGAAGATATAATCCTTGAAATTGGACCAGGAGAAGGTGCTCTTACTGAAAGAATATTCCCTTATGTAAAAGAAATGGCTGCGATTGAAATAGATCCACTATTAATAAAACACTTAAAAAATAGACCAATCCTACAAAATCTAGCTTTAATTCAAGGTGACATACTTTTAGAAGAGATTGAACGTCTTCCTGTAGGGAATCCTGTACGAGTGATTGGAAATATCCCATATAATATTACATCACCAATTATTTTTTGGTTAATTGAGCAATTAGATTTTTGGGATGATGCTTATATTATGATGCAAAAAGAGGTTGCAGAGCGTTTATTAGCAATACATAATACCAAAGCGTATGGAAGGCTGACAGTTGTAACTAGTGCCTATCTGGACTTTGAATATTGTTTTACTATTAAACCCGATGTTTTTATTCCCAAACCAAAAGTAGACTCTGCAATTGTTCGATTTACTAAAAAGAAAGTCCCATTAATTAAGGATGAAAATTATATTCGGTTTAACAAGCTTGTTGCCGCTGCTTTCTCCCAAAGAAGAAAAATGTTGAGGAATACATTAAAAAGTTGGTCAATACCTGAAGAACTTCAAAAAAAAATTGGTTTTGATAGAAGGGCGGAGTCATTAACAGTTGAAGAATTTGTTTCAATGGTTTAGTCCTTGTATGCTATTTTTTATTCTGCTAAGCTTTCCAGCTTTAATACTATATTTATAAAGTTAAATACCACAAACTACACTTTGGAGGTGATTTAAGTGGTTGAAGTCCAGGTCAGAGAAAAAGAATCTTTCGAACGAGCCTTACGTCGATTTAAAAAGATGTGGGAGCGCGCAGGGGTACTCAGAGAAGTTAGAAACAGAGCTTTTTATGAAAAGCCAAGCGATGCAAAGCGTGAGGAAAAAAAGAAAACCGTTCGTAGGATAAAAAGAACAGCCAGGATAGAAGCATTGCGGAATGATCCGCGTGCGAGCAGACAAAGACGTAAACAAAAACGTAAGTAAACTTCTTTAATAGAAGTTCAAGAAAGCCCTGATTTTCAGGGCTTTTCTTTTGAAAGTCTCTATAAAAAACCCAAATCCATTAATCATTTATGATAATAAGAAGTATATCAGGAGTTAGGGGTCTTACTGAATCACATCTCACGCCGGAATCCTCTATTGCATATGCGAGGGCATTGAATACTTTTCTACCCAAAGGTGTAATTATTGCTGGAAGAGATAGCAGACCTTCGGGTGATATGATTTTAGCGGAAATGACTATTGAATTAGTTAGGCTTGGTAGGACTATTGTCCAATGTGATATTGTTCCAACACCAACTGTTCAATTTATGGTTCATAATACAGAAGCCGTCGGAGGTTTTGTTGTTACAGCAAGCCATAATCCAATTGAGTGGAATGGCCTTAAATTTATAAGAGGAGATAGTACATTCTTTCATCCGGATGAATGTAAAAAATTATTTAATATTGTAGATGAAAATATAAAATTACCGAGTTCCGAAGAACCAGGAATAGTTTGGAAAGAGCAAAATTCAATCCAAAAACATGTCATTTCATGTGTAAGCCTAAAATGTATATCACTAAACAAAATTAGAAATAAAAAGTTTAAAATTGTTATTGATGCGGTAAATGGTGCAGGTGCTATTGCCTTACCAAATATGCTAGAATCTTTAGGCTGTGAAGTCATTGAGTTGAATTGTGAACCAAATGGCATTTTTAATAGAGGAACTGAGCCTCTTCCTGAAAACTTAATTGATTTGGCTAATGCCGTAATTAAAAATAAAGCAGATGCTGGTTTTGCAGTTGATCCCGATGCTGATCGCTTAGCAATTATAGATGAAAATGGAAAAGCATTAGGTGAAGAATATACTCTTGTTTTAGCCGCGGATGGCTATCTTCAAAATGCTGAAAAAGAAGAGATCTTTGTTATAAACCTATCTACATCAATGGCTTTAGAAAAGCTTGTAGAGAGAAAAAATATTTTAGTTGAAAGATCTGCAGTTGGAGAGATTAACGTTGTAAATAAAATGAACGAACTAAACTCAAATTTTGGTGGAGAAGGAAATGGAGGGGTTATATTAAGGGAGTCTCATTTAGGTCGCGACTCACTTGTCGCGGCAACTATGGTTTTGAACCGGATGGCTCAATCTGAAGAACCCCTAAGTCAGGTTCATGCATTATTACCTCAGTTTGAAATAGTGAAAGATAAAGTAAATTTAGAAAATATTGATCCTCAGCTATTACTTAATAAAGTTGAATTATTATTTGAAGGTGCGGAAAAATCTACACTTGATGGCGTAAAATTTACTTGGAGTGATAAATGGGTTCATTTAAGAAAATCTAATACTGAACCAATAATGCGAATATATGCCGAAGCTTCAAATCGAGAGATAGCTTTGGGTTTAGTCGATAACATCAAAAAATTAATATAAATTGAGTATTTTAAAAAATATGAATGAGACACAAATGACACCCTCAGTAAAAAAGGGTTTAGAAGTTGAGTTAGAGATTGAATCCTTGGCTTACGGTGGTATGGGGTTAGCTAGAAAAGATAACTTTGTAATATTTGTTAAGGGAGCGATCCCAGGTCAAACAGTTTTAGCCAAAATATATAAAAAGAAAAGTGGCTTTGCTGAAGCACGAGTTTTAAACATTCTAATTGAATCTTCTAAAGCTGTAGATGTAAAGTGTAACCACTATTATATATGTAGTAAAATTCAAAGTTTATCTTATGAAGAACAAATAAAAGAAAAAGCAAGCCAAGTTGAAGATGCATTTAGAAGATTAGGTGGTTTTTCTAAATTTGAATTAAATAATATTGTAGTAGCTGAACAGATTTTTAATTATCGCAATAAGATGGAATTTACTTTTTCACCGCATAGGTGGGTCTTGGAATCTGAGCCTGAAGGTGTTGACAGATCTTTTGCCTTGGGTTTACATATCCCAGGACGTTATGATAAAATTTTAGATATAAAAAATTGTCATATCCAACCTGAAATAGGAAATAAAATTCTTAAAGTGGCAAGAGATGTCTGCCTTTCCAACCCTGATTTAAAACCATATGATCCGAAAATACATGTTGGATTTTTACGATACCTTATGATTCGGTATGGTGTAAATACCAATCAATTGATGATTAATATTGTTACTTCATATGATGATATAAATAAATTGTCACCATTAACAGATAAGCTACTCAAAGAATTCCCAGAAATAACCTCAATGGTAAATAATGTGAATACTAAAAAAGCAGATGTGGCTTATGGTGAGTTCGAAACACTGATCTATGGGAAGCCCTATATAGAAGAAAAAATGGGTAATCTTGCCTTTGAAATATCAGCTAATTCATTTTTTCAGACAAATACTTTCCAAGGTTTAAAACTTTATGAAGAAGTAGAAAAAGCTGCAGAGTTAACCGGAGACGAAGTAATCTTTGATTTGTATTGTGGAACTGGGACTATTGGTCTTTTCCTTGCTGAAAAAGCAAAAGAAGTCTATGGATTCGAAATAATACGATCTTCGCTAGAGGATGCTGAAAAGAATGCTGAAAAGAATAAAGTTGACAATATTTATTTTTTAAAATCAAATTTAGATACGTTTTTTAAATCGGGTCAGTTATCTAGACAAATACCAAAGCCCGATGTTGTTATTTTAGATCCTCCTCGTGCAGGTATGCACCCAGATATGACAAACTATTTACACAAACTAAAAGCAAAAAAGATAATTTACGTTTCTTGTAATCCAACTACGCAAGCTCGAGACGCTAAAATACTTGCAGAAAAAGGTTATAGTATCAAAAAATCCAGCATGGTTGATATGTTTCCACATACACCACATATTGAAACTGTTGTCTTATTTTCGAAGTAATGCTTTAGAAAAACTAGACTTTGTAATGCCTAGACCAAATGCAATATTCAACAATAATCCATTCCGTTCTTTTGCTGTTTCATTTTAGTCCACTATAATAAATAAATCGGTAAGGAAATCATTCGTTAAATAATTTTAGTCTTAACGTGATGGTCTGACTTAGAAAACTATTTTTAATAAAACTTATTCTTTATTTGGATTGGGTAGTACTAAACAAAGTGCTGGCAATAATGTAAGGTCACAAATTAAGGCTGTT
>ENA-OSJC01001916-OSJC01001916.1-marine-metagenome-genome-assembly--contig:-NODE-1916-length-16299-cov-9.799223_pt1 | contig 16299 bp, 16 predicted proteins | sample MGYA00237885_ERZ534234 | MGnify/ENA primary metagenome ERZ534234 (study PRJEB26413, sample SAMN06343907) | marine metagenome | isolation source: coastal waters | place: Atlantic Ocean: West Antarctic... | reverse complement strand
GATCGCTGTTATTCCAATGATTAAAGATTTTTATAATGAAATTAAATCAAGAATTAAACTAAGTAGATAGTTTAAATGCTTTTTGTTTTAAGGAAGATTTGACCTTTGGTATCGGTAGCAGAGACCGTAATTGTCCCAGCCTTAGTAGGTGAGAATCTAAATTTTAGATAGGGATCTTGACTCATACTAATTCCGTTCTCAGCAACTAGAATAGACTCACCATCAAAGTCATACCTCACTTGAGTCACAATCCATTCTGGTACAAACCAACCATTAATTGAGTCTTTTTGTAATCCTGTAAAATTAGGATGTTTGATACGGGTTGTTATATATTTTGCTTTTGATTTTACTAAAATTTTCCCTAAATCTTTGGTTAGTTCTGGATCAGCGCTATTCATATAACCACTACAACCACCTGAGGCCCTAATAGCTACCTTACTCATGTATAACTTTCCGTTAGTGTCTTCTCCTACCACACGAACAAAAGAATCTGTTTCCATTCTAATTCTTGTTGAGAGATCTAATTCCTGAGTATTTTTTGTGAGATGGTACGTTGCAGCATGTTGAACAGGATTACTATCAATAATAATAGTTACTTTTATTATTTCAATACCAGCTTTTGGAGTTATTTTAAGATTGATTGGAACCTGAGCACCACTTGATGCACGCTTTGGACCATCAATTTTAATAAAGGTAACTTCTTCTATTGGCTTTTCTTTAAACATTCTTTCTTTTATATAAGGCCATACATCTGGATTAGCATCTGCATTAGCTATAAAGGAGCTGCTTATTAATGTTAAAAATAAAAAAAAGTGTTTTATAAATTTCATAGTAATCATATTGTTTTGCTTTTAATATCTATTTACAATACTCCAATTAACAATTATTGTCTAATAAATGAATCTACTTCTTAAGTTAATACTTTCTATTTTTTTATGCTTTCTGTCTGTTATAGGATATACAAAAACCTCAATAAATAAGGCACAAGACGGTCATCCCAGTTCGCAATTTGATCTAGCTCTTAAAGAAATTTCTATTGATGCTAGTTTGATTTCCGATTGGTTATTGATAGCTGCTTTACAAGACCATCAAAAATCTATTCATTATTTGAGAAAATTTTCTAAGAATAAAACCTTAATAATTAATGAATTAAGGATAAACCAAAAAAATAAAGACTTTCTCCAAGCTTATTCTTCTATAGTAAAAGTTGAAAAGAAGGATTTAAATAAGTTAAGAAAAAAGGGGAATGACGGAGATATAAATACCCAGTACTTAATGTGGCTTTTATATGTGAATGACAAAGGTGTTAAAAAACCAGAGGCTTATACTTGGCTAAAACAAGCGGCAGGTAACGATCATCCAAGAGCATTATTTGGGCTCGGGCTTCTTTATTATTATGGGTATATTGTTCCTGAAGAAAAAGATAAAGCAAAAAGATTAATTCAAAAATCAGGAAAGCTAGGTTTAAACTTAGCCTCTATTTTCTTAACATCCATTTTTAAAGAATTTTAATTGTAAGCGTTTCCTTTCTTTTGATGATATCTATCAAGAGATCGATGTTGGGATGTTTACCCGGATTATTTTTAGCGTCTTCAACATGCTCACAATAAAGATTTAACCCCTCAATAGCCGCATTTGTAGTCAATTTACCAAAAATAAGAAACAAATGGTTATATAGCTTAATTGAGCCTTGGGTCCCTGGTTTATTCAAAATACAACCAGATTCGTGACCACCACTATTAAATAATTTAATTTCTTTAATATGGTCTACATTTTCAAATATTGCCAATGTGGCATTAAAATTTTTCATTTAAAATAAGCTAAAAGTCAATTTTTCGTAAATTTATTTATTAATTATTCCACAATAATATGCTCTACGTTAGATTTATTTTGCATCCTTTCATATATCATTGAATAAGCAGACTCAATATTTTTTGTGAATAAAGTGCTGTTGTACAATAGGGCTGAAGGCAAGTTTTTATCTAGCTTATTTCTGATAATTTTTAACCGTTTCGGATTCGTTGCTAGCTCAATTGCAAGAGACTCATACTGCTCTAAACTGCAAGTTACTAGCTCCGGTAAGTTAACCGCATGTAATAAACTAGCACACATTCGCCCAGCAAATGTTTTTCCTTTACAAGTTAGTATTGGCAGACCGCTTCTAAGTGCATCACTACCAGTAGTGCCAGCATTAAAGGGGAGTGTATCTAGAAAAAGATCAATAACTTTAAATCTTGCCAAGTATTCAGGCATTGTTAAACGATCTCCAAAAATAAGCCTAGAAGGCTTAATTCCTCTAAGGGTAATTTCTTTTCTTAAGTTTGTTTTTACTAATTCATTATCGGCATAAAGAAGCAAGACACTATTATCAACCTTACTTAGTATCTTCATCCAACTATCAAAAATAGATGAGCTGTATTTATTTGAATTATTGAAACAACAGAATATGAAACTTGTTTCAGGGAGACCAAGATCCTGACGTTTAAGTAAAGTGCTTGGAGCAGAGAGATTTGAATCATTCGCTTGAAAGCTTGGTAGATAAACAATTTTTTCTGAGTAATATTGTTGGTCATCTTGTGGAATCAGAACTGGGTCAGCAATAATATAATCAAAGTAATCAGCCCCTGAGGTGCCGGGAAACCCTAAGTAATTAATTTGAATTGGTGCTGTCCGCATAGCAAAAATTTCAGGCCTAGTTTGCCCAGTATAAACTGCCAAATCAATCGTGATATCAATTTCCATTTCCCTAGCAAGCTTAACAATATCTTTGGTAAGTTTATTTTCTATATTTATATATTTTGTAAATGCTTTTTTTAACCTCTTATTAACTGCATCATCTGGTCGGTCAACCAAAGAAAATCCATATATTTCAAATTTTGATTGATCATGTTTTTCAAAACATTCAACCATTAAATTTGATACAGGATGATTCCAAAAATCTGGAGAAAAATATGCGATACGAATTTTTTTGTGATTTTTATAAGGCAAGACTTTATTAAAAAAATTATTAGGAGGATACTTTTTAGAGGTATGTCTTTCAATTAATTTTTTTTGTATCGCCGGGTCTGAAAAAAATGCTAATGAAGAAAATGGCCCAACCGATTCTTCGCTTTCATTTATTTTTTTTAATGCATATGAGGTATCTTGGTCATCACAAGTCCAATCACAAGTTTTTTTTCTTATTTTTATACCTAATAAAATTGTCGGGTTATGGTTTGGGTTAATTTTAAGGACTTGTTCGCAAAAAGTTAATGCTAAATTAAATTCTTTTAAAGCATTATATAACGTAGCAATCTCATACAAACTTTCATAGTGATTAGGCTCTATTTTAATTATTGCTTTAAATGCTTCTATACAATCTTGTGTCTTTCCTAGTATCTTTAAAGCAAGCGCGCGGTTATGCTTTACTTGTATAAAATTAGAATTCATTTGGATAGCTTTATCGTAATCAGCAATTCCTTCTTTAATTTTTCTAAGCTCAATAAAAGCTAAGCCCCTATTGCAATATGCTACTGGGTCTGGTTTGAGCTTAATAGATTCATCATAACTTGATATCGCTTCATCATATTTTTCGAGTTGATATAATGCTAATCCTCTAAGTGAATAGATCTCATAGTCTGGCTTAATATCAATCGCTTTGTCATAGCTTGCAATAGCATCATTTATTTTATTAAGCTCCTTTAAGGTGTTAGCAAGATTGAAGTGAGCTGCAGCATTATTTGGATTTACATTGATTGCTTGTGATAATAGTTCAAATGCTGATTGATATTCTTTATTACTTTTAGCAATAAGCCCCAAGTGGTGGAGGCAATTAAAGTCATTAGGTGTTTCTTCTAAAATTTCCTCATAAATCTTTTTTGCATCCTGAAGACTTCCATTTTGATGGAGCTTAAAAGCTTCTTGAAATTTATTTTCCATACATTAATTATATCTGCAAATCCTTTAAATTCTAAATGTCGATGCTGTCATAATTTTAGATGTAAATTTCATGGTTTTCTGAATAAGGCTAGGTAATTCTTTAGCTCCCATTGATTTTGCTGAAGCTTCATGTTCTTCTTCATCTTTTTTCATTTGCTTAATTATTGCAATTGTTCTTTTATCTTTTAGAGAGATTGTTCTTAAATGACTTTCTAGGTGCAGTGATACTTGTTTTTCTGTTTCTGATAAGAAACCTAAATTATATTTTTCGTCAATAATACTAGCGATACTTCCAACAGCAAAAGAACCTAGGTAAAGAAGTGGATTAAGATAGCTTATTCTGCCATTGAGCTCCTTAATTCTTGAATGGCACCATGCTAAATGATCCAACTCTTCATTTGCAGCTTTTTCTAACTGGTTTTGAATTTTATTATTTTTATTAAAGAAAAGTTGTCCTCGATATAATGCTTGCGCACATATCTCACCAGAGTGATTCACACGCATAAATTTACTGTGGACTTTTTTCTCTTGAGAAGTTAAAGCATATGAATTTTTAAAATTTTCATCAGGCCTTGATCTTTCAGAGATCGTTTCAACAGTTAAAACTTTAAGAGCTTTGTCAAATTCGTTAATGATTGAATCAAGCATAATACTTTAAGCCGTCAAATTAGTTTTTTTGATAAAGATCAATACCTTTAAGAATATTTAATGCTTCTATGAATTGCTTGTCATCCTTTTCACCAAACTTTGTAGGTTTAAAATTTCTTAAAGCTTCTCCACCATCACTAGTAGGCACATCCTTTACTTCTTTGATTTTTGATTTTCCTTCTTCACTCTTCTCATCTTCAGGATTCGATAAAGTATTTGTTAAGTCTGCTTCACGCATCGCGAAAGCTTCCATTCCATCTTCTACAATCACATCCGGCTCAATACCTTTTCCTTGGATAGATCTCCCATTAGGGGTGAAATATCTCGCTGTTGTAAGCTTAATGGCAGTTCCATTTGACATAGGGAGAATGCTTTGGACCGAGCCTTTACCAAAACTTCTAGTGCCAACAATTAATGCACGTTTGTGGTCTTGTAATGCTCCCGCAACAATTTCTGAGGCTGAAGCAGATCCGTTATTAATAAGAACCACCATCGGAGTATCTTTAATATCAACAGGTAAATCTTTAAGATAATTATTTTTTTCTGGGTTATCCCTAATGAAATTTTCAGGAGATGTTGTTAGATTCATTTTTGAGTCAGCTGCTCTACCTTCAGTATAAACAACTAAATCACCCTCTTTAAGAAAGGCAGCAGATACTGCTACTGATGAATTAAGAAGCCCACCAGGGTTATTTCTCATATCAAGAATAATTCCATTAAAGGCAAATTTATTCTCGGCTCTAAGTTTTTTTAGTGATTTAGCTAGATCTTCCCCAGTTCTTTCTTGAAACTGAGTAACTCGTATATAAGCATAGTTAGGTTCAACAAGCTTTGCTTTAACACTTTTTGTTAAAATTTTAGCTCTAGTTACTTTTACGTCAAAAGGACTATTAAGGCCTTTTCTTAAAATTTTTAAATTTAATGATGTGCCTGGCTTTCCTCGCATTAACTTAACCGCTTGATTTAAGGTTAAACCCTTAACTTCTGTAGAATCAAGTTTCATAATTAGATCACCACTTTTTAAGCCTGCTTTATATGCTGGAGTATCTTCAATAGGTGAGATTACTAAAACAAATCCATCTTGCATGCCAACTTCAATCCCAAGTCCGCCGAACTCTCCAGTAGTTCCCATTTCTAAATCTTTAAAATGATCTAAATCTAAAAAAGTTGAATGAGGATCTAAGCCAGATAACATACCATTTAATGCCTCATTAATTAATTTCTTATCTTCGATAGGCTCTACATAATCAGATTTTATTCTTCCGAACACTTCGGCAAATGTTCGAAGCTCGTCAATTGGAAGGGTAGAAGATTTTGCCTTATCAGCAAAGACTGGTAGATTAATGCTGATGAGAATACCAATAAGTGTCCCGCCAAGGATTAACGTAAATTTTTCTAGTTTTGTTCGCATATTAAACTTTCATCTTAAATTATAGTCATTTATAAATCTAGAATATACATTAAATCTCCCTCATAATGTATGAGAATAGAATTAATTATGAAAAAAAATGTAACTTTTTTGCAAAATGTTGATGCATGTTAAAAAAATCATGCAAACTTAACGAATACCTCAACATTTCAAGATGTGACTTAGGTCTTGTCATTTTAGTTCCTGATATCAATAGTAAAGTTAAAAGTTAAATGAAAAAAGAAAAAATAATAGAAGAATTTTTTAAAAAATCAGGACCTCTAAGTGAAATCGTAAGTAATTTTCATGAGCGAGAAGACCAGGTTGAGATGGCTAAAATTGTTAATGAAGCAGTAGAGCAAAAAAAATCATTGATTGTAGAAGCTGGGACTGGAGTAGGTAAAACTTTTTCTTATTTAGTCCCAGCTCTAATAAATGGGGGGAAGGTAGTTATTTCCACTGCAACTAAAAATTTGCAAGACCAACTATTTTTTAAAGATATACCCACAATTCGTGATGCCCTTAAGATTCCTATTAATATTAATATTCTTAAGGGAAGGGCTAATTATATTTGTCAGTTAAGAATGGAGAATGCGGTACTTGAAGGTCAATTTTTAAATAAAGAAGATGCAAAGTACATCCATGAAATAAAAAAAATATCAGATCATAGTGAGTCAGGAGAGATATCTGAGTTTAATAATATCCCAGAAAAATCTACCATATGGCCATTTGTTACATCAACCAAAGAAAATTGTATGGGTCAGGATTGCGAATTTTATAAGAGTTGTTTTTTAATAAAAGCTAGAAAAAAAGCAATTACTTCTGAGGTTGTTATTGTTAATCACCACCTATTTTTTGCAGATTTGGTTTTAAAAGATGCTGAGTTATCAGAAATTTTACCAAAAGCAAATACTGTTATTTTTGATGAGGCGCATCAAATTCCGGAAATTGCCTCAATTTTTTTTGGGGAGAATCTTTCTACGAATCAAATTATTTACTTAATTCAGGACATGCACCAAATCTTATCTAAACATATTAAGGATAAAGAAAAGTTAATAGAATTATCAAAATCAATAATAGATGCAACTCATCAATTAAATTTATTTTTTGATAAAAGAAATCAAAGAATTAGTATTGAAAAAATAGAAAAATTAGATTCTTTTAGGGACAAAATAACAAATTTAATAACTGAACTTAGTAAGCTTTCTAAATTTTTTAATGTGTATGGTGATCAAGATACAGATTTTAAGAAACTTCTAGAGCGCAATGAAGAAATTAATTCTAAATTAAAAAGTTGGAACAAGGATGCCGATCAAAATTATGTATACTGGATTGAGGTATTCTTAAAATCTATTCAGTTCAATATAACACCGATAAGTATTGCAGATAATTTTAGGAAATTTCAAGAGATTAATGATACGGCTTGGATTTTTACTTCTGCAACATTGGCAGTCAATTCTAGTTTCGATCATTTTCAATCTTTAATGGGCTTAGAAAACGCAACAACTAAATTACTTAAAAGCCCTTTTAATTACGCTAAAAATGCATATTTGTATGTTCCAAAAGAGATGCCAGAAACATCTAGTAGATTATTTAATAATCATTTAGTGAGTTATATTTATCCGCTCCTTATTGCTTCAAAGGGAAGGGCTTTTATTTTATCAACCAGTATTAAGTCAATGGATGAAATAACTGGCCTATTAAAAGATGAATTTGAGAAAAATAATATTAGTTACCCAATTCTTACCCAAGGCTCAGGTTCTAAAACAAAATTATTGGAGCAGTTTAAGAGTCATGGCAATGCAATTTTAATAGGCTCTTTAAGTTTTTGGGAGGGGGTAGATGTGAGGGGACCAAGCCTTTCATTGGTAATTATTGATAAACTCCCGTTTCAATCTCCTGGAGATCCAATATTTGAATCAAAAATTAATATGCTCTCAGATAAAGGTATTAATGCATTTATGACATTTCAGCTACCGAAAGCAATTATTAAGCTTAAACAGGGAGCAGGAAGGCTGATACGTGATGAAGTGGATAAAGGGGTATTGATGATTTGTGACCAAAGAATTGTATCTAAACCCTATGGAAGGAAATTCTGGCTTAGCCTACCTGACTTTAAAAGAACTAGAGAGCAAGATGATGTAATAGAATTTTTAAAACATTTATAATGTTTAAATGAAAATATTATCCATAGATGCTTGTACTGAAACTATTTCCATTGCTTTAATAGTTGAAAAAGTAATTACTGAGAAAAACTTTCCATCAGGCAAGAATTATTCTGGAAACATTCTTCCGGAAATAAAAATATTACTAAGCGAAAGCAATTTAAATATACAAGATATAGGTGCTGTTGCTTTTGGTGCAGGACCCGGTTCATTTACTGGCATTAGAGTTGCTTGCGGAATTGCATATGGAATTGCCTATGCTAATAATTTACCAATTATTGGAGTTAATACTCTTGAGGCTTTAGCCTTTTTATCAAAGCATGAAAATTCTATCTCATGCATTGATGCAAGAATGGGACAAGTTTATTTGGGAATATATCAAAATAAGAATGACGTTATATCCCCTTTCATAGAGCCGGGAGTTTTTAATCCAAGCGAACTACCTGAACTACCAAAAATAAAAAAAGCGATAATTATTGGCTCTGGTCTTAGCTCTTATAAAGAACAATTTAAATCTCAGTATTCTGATATTGAGCTAGAGTATTTTGATGGTAAATGTTTACTAGCATCTGCAATTGCTTCTCTAGCTACTAGTCAATTCGAGAATGGATTCAATTTAAAAAATGCTGCTCCAATTTATATTCGAAATAAAGTAGCCTTAACTACAAAAGAAAGACTGAGCCAAGAATAATTTTTTAGATGCCTAAAAATAAAATATGCATGTTTGCCGAAGAAGATTTGGCTGAAGTTGTTAAAATCGAATATAGCTGCCATTTAACACCATGGACTAATAAGAATTTTATTGACTCATATGGTGCTAAGAATTTATTTAAAGTTTTAAAAAATGAAAATGATATTATTGGTTATTACATTGCTTTATTTGCTTCAGACGAGTGTGAATTATTAAATATCACAATAATGTCAGAGCTACAAAAAAAAGGGTTTGGAGAATTGATGCTTAAAGATCTTTTTAGTGAGTGTAGAAAAGCAAATATTGTTAATATATTTCTTGAGGTGAGAAAATCTAACTTATTAGCGATACGATTATATAAAAAAAGTGGATTCAACGAGATTGGCATTCGAAATAATTATTATCAAAATAAAGCTGGCAAAGAGGATGCAATTTTAATGGGTATGGCTATATGAAAAAAGAGATAATAAATGAGTCATTAATATATGATGAGCTTGGCATAAGTCCGATATGGCTAACACTTCCAAAAAAAGTTGAAGTTAAAAAAGAGCAAGTATCAACTAAAGGACATGTATTTAATTTAAAAAAAATTGAATTGGATAATCTTCATGTGTTGTTAGTAGCTCCAATTTTTAATTTGTCCAATACTGTCGAATTAGAATTATTTAAAAAAATTAGTGCCTATTTTGATACGCTGTCAAATAAACTAAGACAGCTGCAACCGATACAGATAACCCAAGAGTCAGAGCTTGCAAGTGAAATCGAGCTTTGTGACCATTTAATATTTCTTGAACAGGGTCTAGACAAGGCGGTAGAGAAAAAAAATTTAACTATTCCATACATTTCGTCTGTTTCGTTAAAAGAAATGGTTGAAAATCCAGAGAAAAAGAGAAAGTTGTGGCAAGATATTAAAGAATTAACAAAATCAATAAAGCAATAAGAATATAATTATGCGCGCATCTAGATTCTATATTTCCACCCTTAAAGAGGCTCCTGCTGAAGCAGAACTAATTAGTCATAAATTAATGATTCGTGCAGGCTTAATTCGTCGTTTAGGATCAGGCCTTTATAGTTGGATGCCAATGGGGCTAAAAATATTAAGAAAGATTGAATCTATAATTAGATTAAAAATGACTGAAGCTGGGGCAATTGAGTTACTTATGCCGGCAATACAACCATCGGAGCTTTGGGAAGAGTCTGACCGATGGGATGTTTTTGGACCTCAAATGCTTAAAATAAAAGATAGGCACGATCGCCTTTTTTGTTTTGGCCCTACGCATGAAGAAGTAATAACCGATATTGTAAGAAAAGAAATTAATAGCTATAAACAGTTACCAATTAATTTTTATCAGATACAAACGAAGTTTAGAGATGAAATAAGACCTAGGTTCGGCGTGATGCGTGCAAGAGAGTTTTTAATGAAAGATTCATATTCATTTCATTCAGATATCGATTGTTTAAAAAATACTTATGAAAAAATGCATAAGACATATAGTGAAATCTTTGAAGCTATAGGGTTAAATTTTAGAGCTGTTCAGGCAGACAATGGAGCAATAGGCGGTGACGGCTCACATGAATTTCATGTATTAGCAGATTCTGGAGAAGATGAACTTGTTTATAGCGAAGAGACAGATTTTGCAGCTAATAGCGAAGTTGCAAAAAATCATCCTGATCGAGATAAATTAAAAACATGTCGCGGAATTGAAGTGGGACATATTTTTCAGTTAGGAACAAAATATTCTGAGGCGATGAAGGCAGAATTTATTGACGAATCAGGAAAGCCAAAACCTTTATTGATGGGATGCTATGGTATTGGTGTTTCAAGAATTGTGGCTGCAGCCATAGAGCAAGGCCATGATGAAAAGGGAATTATATTTCCAAGTTCTATAGCTCCATTTGAGGTAATTCTCACACCAATCGGCTATGATAAAAGCGAGGGGGTTAAAAAAACTACAGACTCTATTTACAATGAATTATTAGGTTTAGGTTTTGATGTTCTTTTAGATGATAGAGGGTTAAGACCAGGAGTAATGTTTAGTGAGGCAGAATTACTTGGAATTCCTCATCGCATAACAATAAGCGATAAAACAATTGAAGCAAAGAAAATAGAATATAAAAAAAGAGATGCTAAAGAGTCTGAGTTAATTGATTTATTATCCCTTAGAGAGTATTTAAAATAACACGTTACACTTAATGGACCCAATATACAGCTCAATAAGTAGCCATCACTCTGTTTCACATATTGATAACACGATCCATATATGTAGCTTTTCTCTTATGCTAATGCCTTTGATACTTATTGTATTTTGGACTACCTTTGTTGGGTATAAGATATTAGTTGGTAGAAAAAAGAAAGATATTAAATATATTGTTTTAGACTCGTTTAATTATAAATTTATGGGTTTTTATATTGCAATTGCAGGATTTGGTTATTTATTAGAGGACTATATAGCATTAACATATGCTTGTTTTTCCTAAAGTATTACTTCAGAACCTTATAGGCGTGGTAGCTTCCAAACTCACCATCCGAATCTAAGTAGATAAAGTAGTAACCATTTACCGTATAACCTAAACCATTGAAATGATTTTGTGCTCTAATTTTTAATGATTTAGGAAGTGCACTTGAGCCCTGATATTTTCCATCTTTGTTGTAGATAAGAAATCTTTTATGATCGATATCTAACAAAATTAATTCTTCACCAGGCTTTCCAGTAAAAGCAACAAAATGTGAGGCAACATCATGGTGCATCACATTAGGTGTATTGAAGTCTAATTTAATTTCTTTTTTTAATTCCTTTGATTTTCCATCTAAGACAAAAACACGATTAGAATTTTCTTGTTTTGCATAATATAGGTTATTTTTCGAATCATAAGTTGGCATTGTTCCTGCGCTCCCAAATGACGCTGAAGGCTGAGAAACAACATCTGATTTTGCAGTCAATAGACCCTTTTCATCTAATTCCAATGAAAATATACCTGTCATTGGTGCAAATCCTGCAGCAGTGGAAACATTGTATGTAATTGTTTCCAGTTTGAAAGTTTTTTCATTAAAATAAATTGACCGGTTATCAAAGCCAGCTCTCGTGGACTCTATATATTTCCCAGCTTCATCGAAGGTGTGAATAAGAGATTTTGATATTGGTGCCTCATAGTCAGAACCGCGAGCAGCCAAGCCGCCATCTGCAACATAATATTTTTTTTCAACCGGAACATAAGCAACTGTCTGAGGCCTTGTAGTTGGTTTTTTTGTAAGATTTATTTTAAAAACAAATTCAGCATCTTTATTTATTTCAGCATATGTATAACTGGAATTTAAAATTGTTAAGCAAACTAATATAAGTATATTTTTGAGCATGTTTTTTCCTAATGTTAATAAATTGTTAGTCATTGTTTGTAGATTTTTGTTCAATAAACATTGCATCCCCATAACTAAAAAAGCGATAATTTTTTTCTATTGCATGACTATACATTTTTTTTGTAAACTCATAACCAGAAAATGCAGACACTAACATAAGCAAAGTGCTTTTAGGCAAGTGAAAATTAGTAAATAAACTATCAACTAATTTAAATTTATAACCTGGTTTTATAAAAATTTTTGTTTCTTGGCGCCCAGTCATAATTTCATTTTTAATAAATGAACTCTCTAATGCTCTTAAAACTGTCGTACCTATCGCAATTATGCGACCACCTTTTTTCTTTGCTAACTCAATTTTATTTTTTGTTTCATTTGTAATCTCAAATTTTTCACTATGCATAGTGTGTTCATCTATATTCGTGACTTTAACTGGCTGGAATGTTCCAGAGCCGACATGAAGCGTTATAAAAGTGTAATTAATATTATTTTGACTAAATAACTTGAAATCAGCTTCTGAAAAATGAAGCCCTGCCGTTGGGGCAGCAACAGCCCCTTTATTTTTTGCGAATACAGTTTGGTATCTATCGATATCTTCTGTTTCGTCTGGGCGATTTATATATGGCGGAAGGGGGACATGCCCATTTAACTCCATCAACTCGTGAAATGAGCCTTGATTCAATTTTATTAAGAATAAATTTTCTTGTCTTTTAAGAATTTGAACGACATACCTATCTGAAAGTATTATTTTAAAATCCATATTTATTTTTTTTGAGGATTTAATCATTGCTAATGCTTTTTGATCATCAAGAACTTGTTCAATTAGAATTTCAATTTTACCCCCAGTCTCTTTTTGCCCGAACAACCTAGCTTTTATTACCTTAGTGTTATTAAAGATGATTAAATCATTAGGGTGTATAAGTTTTATAAAATTTGAAAATGATAAATCTTGAAGTATATGAGACAAAGGGTTAGCCACTAGTAATTTGCTATCCCCACGATTTTTTGGAGGATATTGGGCGATGAGTTTATTTGGAAGTTCGTAGTTAAAGTTATCAATATTCATTTAATGTTATAGCTTGTTATAATGTCCGCTCTATCTTGCCGGGATGGCGGAATTGGTAGACGCACTGGATTCAAAATCCAGCGCTAGTAATAGCGTGCGAGTTCGATTCTCGCTCTCGGCACCAATATTTAATTAAAGTTATTTAATACAAATTATAACTTTTTTATAGCATAGTAAACAATTATGATTGAACATAAACTCTTAAGCGCGGATGAGCATAACTTGATTATTCGTCCCAATCCAGCAATGTCCTGGAAATTGATAAAAAAAATCTATATAGCTTTTGCAACTTTTATCTTGGTAATTGCAATAGTATTAAGCATGATCAATTTATATTTGGCAATTCCCTTTTACGGTGTGGAAGTTATTTTCTTAGGTTATGCATTATATATAACGGCACTAAAAAGCTCATATTATGAAGAAGTCAAAATTAATAAATTTAATATTAAAATTTCATTTGTAAACAGAAAAATTGTAAAAGATTATAATTTTGTTCGGCAGTGGGCAGAATTTAAATTTAAACCAGCAACTAATTTAAAACCATCTGAGATTTCGATCTCAAAAAAAGGAAAAATTCTATTAATAGCAGAAAGGGTTAATGAGGCTGATAGAAAAAAGTTATTCAATCTTCTTAAAACTTTCTGAAAAAACAGTTGTCAACCAATTTATAAAAAGTTAGATTAATAAGGGAATGATTATTGATATATATTTTATAAGCTGATAATATTCCTCAGGTTTTAAAAAAACTCGCGCTGTTCGAAATAATCGAAATTAATTGATGAAAGGTATCTCAAAATTGAAATCAAGTCTGCAAAAATTAGTTTTAGCTTTAATTTTTATGCCGCTATCAGCAATGGCTGACTGGGCACTTAATTTGCGTCAAGGAGTAACTCCAATTAGTCAAGAAATTTACCAAATGCATATGGTAACTCTTTGGGTTGTTACCGTAATTGGCGTTATAGTTTTTGGTGTAATGTTTTGGTCAATTTTTCATCATCGAAAATCTAAGGGTGCGAAGGCTGCAAAATTTTCACACAGTACAACAGTTGAAATTATTTGGACAATCATTCCGACTGTAATTATTATTTCTTTAGCAATTCCTGCCACAAAGTTATTAATTAAAATGGATGATACATCTGAATCCGCCATCACAATTAAGGCGACTGGCTCGCAGTGGAAGTGGAAATATGATTATCTAGATGGCGTGGGCGAGGGAATAACTATGTTTAGTAGTTTGGATGACAAAAGTAAAGAAATTAGTCAACGCGATTCAGGATTAGACCCAATGGACCATGAGTTTTATTTGAGAGACGTGGATGAGCCAATTGTATTGCCAATTAATACTAAAATTAGAATTTTAACTACATCACAAGACGTTATTCATGCTTGGTGGCTTCCGGATCTTGGTTGGAAAAGAGATGCCATACCAGGATTTATAAATGACAACTGGGCTGTAATAGAAAAAACTGGAACTTATCGAGGAAAGTGTACAGAGATATGTGGCGCTGGACATGGCTATATGCCAATTGTTTTAAAGGCTGTTACGATGGATGATTACACTACATGGGTTGATGAGAAAAAATTAGCTCAAGCAGCATCAAAAAATACAAGCAATATTGTTCTAAATATGGAAGAATTAATGACAAAGGGTGAAAAAGTGTATAAAGCACAATGTCTTGTTTGCCACCAAGCAAATGGTCAAGGCCTTAAGGGAGCTTTCCCTTCTATTGTTGGAAGCCCTATTGCTATTGAGGCAAGTAATAGAATGAGGCATATACAACAAATTATTTATGGAAAAGGATTAATGCCGGCTTTTGGAGAACAATTATCTGATGTCGATATTGCATCGGTAGTATCCTTCACTAGAAATGCTTGGGGAAATAATACTGGAGACATTGTCCAAGCTAAAGAAGTTTCTGAAGCAAGAAAAGCACCAAAAGTTATTAAGTAAATAAGGTTTAATTGACTAATATATTTTTAATTTAGGAAGCGAATTATGAGTACACTTGCACATGACGATCATCACGATCATAAGCCAACAGGCTTTAAACGCTGGTTTTTTTCTACCAACCATAAAGATATTGGTACGCTATATTTAATATTTGCGTTAACTATGTTTTTTGTTGGCGGTGCAATGGCTATGATTATTCGTGCGGAATTATTTCAGCCTGGACTTCAGTTTGTTGATCCTCAGTTTTATAACTCAATGGTTACTGTGCATGCGTTAATTATGATTTTTGGTGCTGTTATGCCAGCTGGCGTGGGTTTAGCAAATTGGATGATTCCATTAATGATAGGTGCGCCCGATATGGCCTTGCCCCGAATGAATAATATGAGCTTTTGGATCTTACCTTTTGCATTTGCACTCTTACTAAGCACTTTATTTATGGATGGTGGAGCACCAGCAGGTGGTTGGACAATGTATCCCCCATTAGTTCTTCAGACAGGTGATGCATTTCCATTCCTTATCTTTGCAGTTCATTTTTTAGGCATCTCATCCATAATGGGCGCAATCAATATTATTGCGACTGTATTTAATATGCGCGCTCCTGGAATGACCCTTATGCAAATGCCATTATTTGTATGGACTTGGGTGATAACATCATTTCTATTAATTGCATCTTTACCAGTCCTTGCTGGTGGCGTAACAATGCTGTTAACTGATAAATATTTTGGGACCAGCTTCTTTGATGCAGCAGGCGGCGGCGATCCAGTTTTATTTCAGCATATTTTTTGGTTCTTTGGCCACCCTGAAGTTTATATTTTAGCTTTACCAGCATTTGGAATAGTGTCTCAAATCATTCCAGCATTTGCTAGAAAGCCTCTATTTGGTTATGCATCGATGGTCTATGCAACAGCGTCAATTGCAATTCTTTCTTTTTTTGTTTGGGCGCACCATATGTTTACGGTGGGCCTCCCAATTAAAGGAGAATTATTTTTTATGTACGCGACAATGCTGATAGCAGTTCCAACAGGAGTAAAAGTCTTTAATTGGATTGCCACTATGTGGAAGGGATCAATGACTTTTGAAACTCCTATGTTATTTTCTGT
>ENA-OSJC01001910-OSJC01001910.1-marine-metagenome-genome-assembly--contig:-NODE-1910-length-16328-cov-4.503969_pt1 | contig 16328 bp, 20 predicted proteins | sample MGYA00237885_ERZ534234 | MGnify/ENA primary metagenome ERZ534234 (study PRJEB26413, sample SAMN06343907) | marine metagenome | isolation source: coastal waters | place: Atlantic Ocean: West Antarctic... | reverse complement strand
GAGTTTCGGATCTTCATTTGGGAGTTTACTGAAAACATTGTTCTATCAGCTCACGCTCAGTTTTGGAATTCCAAAGCACTACGCAAGAACTATGCGCGCCACCAAAGTAATCTGCGCAGGGAACTGGACGAGTGGCTACCCGAATTGAAAGGATTTGACCGCACCGCGCGTGAATCGGCAAATGCTATCGTCTCGTTCGAGATGTGGAATCGTCTGCGCCGTCATCAGGGTTTGGGCAAAAAGCAGGCGGCGAAGGTAGTAACGAGCATGCTCAACTCGGTGTTTGACGGTTAAGCCCGTCCAGGCACGGTGCCGCAACATATTTCCCATAGCCGCTCGACCAATGGTATTTGGATCGAGTTTTTCGCGGGTAAATACTGCATTACTTTAATTCTTTAAAAATATTTTGCACATAAGCTATGCTTAACATTCTAAAAGCTGCCCTAGGCTTAATGGGGCTTCTACTAGTGATTATGTGTGGGCGCTGGATTTTCAGCATTGAAAAAATGATGACGGATACCGGAATTTTGAGGCTGGGAGGAATTCCCTCGCGAGCAAATTCTTGAATAAATCGTATCGCAAGCCCGGCAACATGCTCTCGTAGGGCGCAGACCCGGAATTCACCCGCTGTCAGTCGATCTGAACAATTCGGAGACATCAATGAACCAGAACACGCAAAAGCCACTCGTGTACGGCGGCACTGTCTCGCCCTATGTCCGCAAGGTCCGGGTGGCACTCGCCTACAAGGGCGTCGAGTTCGAAGACGTGGAGCAAACGCCGTTCGGCGCTCCGTCGGAATTTCGGGAGCTCAGCCCCCTGTCGAAGATACCTGTCTGGAAGGAAGGCGACTTTGTACTACCCGACTCTTCGGTGATCTTGAGCTACATCGAGCAGCGCTACCCGGAGCCACCCCTGCTGCCTGCCGACCCGCAGCCGCGTGCAAGAGCGCTGTGGTTCCAGGAGTACGGAGGCTCGAGGCTCAACGATGTGACGGCCGGCGTCTTTTTCGAGCGCGTTGTGAAGCCCAAGGTCCTGAATCTCGATACAGACACCAAACTCGTCGACCGCATACTCGAAAAGGGCCTACCCTGGGCACTCGACTACCTGACCAAATGCCTTGGAGACGACGAATACATGGTAGGCGGAATGTTCTCACTCGCGGACATCGCACTGACCACCAGCTTCGTCAACCTGAACCTCGCAGGCGTGAACGTCGACGCGACATGCTGGCCCGCATATGCAGCCTACTTAGAGCGCATCTATGCGTTGCCGTTCTATGCGCCGATCGTGGCCGACGTTCCTACATGGACGAAATACCAGCAGGACTGAGTCGCGTCGTCTCGCGTTAGGAGATCGCGATGACGCGGTCGCTAGGAGACTTTAGTTTCAATATTGAGCTGCCCTTCCAGACCGGCGATTCGGTGTATCGCGCTTTCCTCGTAGGCAGGATCACTCGTCATTTTCATCATTGCTTTCATTTTGGGGTACCTGACGATAGCGATCATGTCCCAAAGATCTTCAACCTCTCCCACCATCAAACCGCTCACTTGACCCTCGAAGAGAATTTCCCCACCCACTTTTTCAATATGCCCCTTAACCTCAGCACTATAGATCGCGTAGGCTTGCCGGCCTGTCATGTCTGTTTCACGACCATCTTCATATTCTGCTTTATCTCTGAACTTAAGCAGGTTCACCATATGAATTGGTGTATCTTTCTCTCCTTCCATAATAACCTTGATTTGCGCTTTACTCGGGGTCAGCTTGTTTTCTACGTTCATGGGAATCCTCATCAATACTAGTGAATAAGTATAGTCGCAACATTATTCTAGCATATATTATGCTAGAATAATGTGATACCCTCGCCCGGCTGCATCAATTGTAGATGATAAGATGTTCACCATGGCCGAGAAAAACGCCCAGCCTTGTGCGTTCTATCGCGGGAAAAGGTTGTAGATCTCTGGACGTCCACCAGCGGTGACGACGCATTCTCCGCGGGTTCACTCGTCAACTTCTTCAGTAGCGTGATTCTAATGAGGGGCGGGAGAATGGTCCTATGGTGGTCCCAAATTACCTCAGGCCAACTCACTTTAAGCCAGGTGGGTTACACGAGTACAAGAATGATCGACGAGCACTATGGAAAATGGATAACAGAAGATGCACCGGGGATGGCGCAATTTGTCTCTGAACGTTTATCGATGATTTCGGGCGATTTGGTCCCACCACGGTCCCAAAACGCTATAGAGAGTGAGATAAAATCAATAAAATCAGATAGTTATTTGGCGGTGAGGGAGGGATTCGAACCCTCGATACGTTACCGTATACACGCTTTCCAGGCGTGCGCCTTCGACCACTCGGCCACCTCACCATAAGGGCGCGCAGCATACCACAATATGAGAGGCTTGCCAGTCTCAAACAAGGCGAAATTTGCCTAGCAACCCGCCTCGCAACTTACTGACGGTTAAGCCGAGATAGTGGCTGAGCGCTGCCATCCGTGCTGCGAAACGGGCTGATATCGAGCCCGCCACGGCGAGTATAGAACGCTTGGATATGCAAAAAATCGACATCACAGCGCGTAGAAATATCGATAAATATACGCTCGAGGCACTGCTCATGAAACTCCTGATGCTCACGGTAGGCGACAATATACTGCAGCAATGAGCTGTGTACGATGGGTGACCCGCGGTAATGCAACCACACGGTGGCCCAATCTGGCTGGCCCGTAACGGGACACAATGAGCGCAGCAAGTGACTGTACAGCATCTCTTCCACGCTTGTGCCTGGCTGCACCTCGAGTTGTGTGGAATCCGGCTCACCGCGCCGCGGTTGAATGGTGTATTCATCAAGACACTGACCTGACAGCGTCATACCCGCCAACGCAGGATCATCGACGGAATACAGCAACAAACTAACATCCGCACCTGCCGCAGCACTGATGTCTGTCGTGATAGTGTCTTGCACCTCTTCATCACAATTAAATTGGCTATTGTTAAGCGAATTCAAATACAACTTAAAAGACTTGGATTCAACGATATTGGGTGAAGTCGCCGGCACACTGAAGCGCCCTACCCGCACCACAGGCTTGCCGCTCTTGTCGAGCCAAGACAATTCATACGCGTGCCACAGATCCACCCCTTGAAATGGCAGAGTTTCATTCAGGCCCAAATTTTGGCGCGCCAAATGCCGCGATATAGGATAAAGTATTTGCGGAGAGTATTCCTGAAGAACCGGCGTATGCCGCCCTAACAGCAGTTCTGGATCTTCTCCTGACACCACAGACCTATTGCCTCAAGCGCTTACCGGAATTAAGCAAGTGCATGCTGTACCCAAACGCCAGTGTAGTAAATATAATGATCATGCCGAACGCTACCGGAAGACTAACATCGGATACGCCGAGCACACCGTAACGAAATGCGTTGACTACATACACAAGAGGATTGAGTTTGGAGACGTTGGCCCAAAACTCGGGCAACAAATCCATTGAGTAAAATACTCCGCCTAGGTAGATCAATGGCGTCAGTACGAACGTTGGAATAATGGAGATATCATCGAAACTGTTAGCATAAACAGCGTTAATAAAACCAGCGAGCGCGAACAGCGTAGACGTCATCAATACAACTACCACCACGATAAAATAACTGTGTACCGTAAGGTCTGTAAAAAATAGCGAGACCAGTGTTACCACCACGGCCACTAATAAACCGCGGGACACTCCACCCACCACATAGCCCATCAAGATAACGACATTAGACACTGGAGAGACCAGTAACTCCTCAACACTGCCACTAAATTTAGACCCGAAAAAAGACGACACCACGTTAGAATAAGAGTTGGTAACGATGGCCATCATGATCAAACCCGGAACCACAAACTCCATATACGTAAAACCGCCCATTTCGCCAATGCGGGAACCAATGAGTGTACCAAAAATAACGAAGTACAGAGACATCGTGATCGCCGATGGCAAAAGTGTTTGCGTCCAGATCCGCAGATAACGTTTTATTTCTTTCCTAACGATAGTCATGAATGCTTCGTACTGTTCTCTCGCAATCATGCGGCACCCTCGACTAGATTGACAAACATTTCTTCAAGCCGGTTTGCGCGATTGCGCATGCTGCTGATATGAATACCCGCTGCTTCTAGCGCAGTAAACACCGGGTTAAGATGCTGGCCCTTTTGCACTTCCACTTCCAGAGTATGGTCGTCGACGCGGTGTGTCGAAAACCCTTCAATCGTAATAATTTCCGGCAGCTCCTCCAAACAATCGAGTATAAATACCTCACGATCCAGCTGTCGCAGCAGTTGCTTCATTGACGTATTCTCTACAATCTTCCCATGATTAATAATCGCGATATGTCGACACAACGCCTCGGCTTCTTCGAGGTAGTGCGTGGTAAGAATAATCGTGGTCCCCTGTGCATTAATGCGCCTGAGGAAGTCCCACATGGAGCGGCGCATCTCAATGTCTACTCCCGCGCTCGGCTCATCCAGGATCAACAGTTGAGGCTCATGGACCAAAGAACGGGCAATCATCAACCGACGTTTCATTCCGCCTGACAACATGCGCGCGGGTATATCCCTCTGCTCCCACAATCCAAGCTCGCGCAAGTACTTTTCTGCCCTTTCTCTTGCCAGCCCCGGCGCCAGGCCATAATAACCGGCCTGATTGATTACAATATCCAAACCCTTTTCAAACTGGTTAAAATTAAATTCTTGCGGAACGATGCCGATATGCCGCTTAGCCGCGGGAAAATCCTTATCAATATCGACACCGAATACTGAAATCTTGCCAGCAGATTTGGCAACCAGTGAACAAATGATGCCAATCGTCGTGGATTTACCCGCGCCATTGGGACCCAGTAAGGCAAAAAAGTCGCCCTGCTCTACGCTCAGACTGATGCCCTTAAGCGCCTCAAAATCGTTGTCATAAACCTTGCTAAGGTTTTCTATCTTAAGTGCTGGTATCATGCGTTGTCAGGCTGCTGCGTGGTTTAATAAGCGCGTAAGTGTACTCGCATTTCTTCTTACAAACGACACTGTTTATGAACGACGAACAATATCTAGAGCACTGCCGCTCACTGCTAGCCCAGTTCGCTGCAACGTTGGTGACTCGGACCGAACAGCTGCCACAGGAGCACCCACTGCGCGAGCTTGCTGCCGGCTTTGAGTCCTTGGATGCCGACCCCAGTGACGTGTATGAGCGTGGCCCAGAGCTGGTTGCGCGCCTCTTCGACACCTACCCAGAGTTTACCCCAACGTTTCCGAGGGAGCTGCTGTGGTTTTTCGGCGCAGACTGCCTACATTACATGGCGGATGAGGAGCTCGCGGAGTTCCAGCAGCTAGAGGATGCGCGCGTAGCCACTCCTCGATAGCTAGAGGGCTACACTGTGCTTGACTTGCGGGTTAAACAACTAAAGTCACACCAACAATGCGACTAAAATTGGGGCTGCAGGACTTGACGCAACTCCCCTGTCTTCCTACAATGCGCGCCTCTTGATGGAGACCGTTGCGTCCCCTTCGTCTAGTGGCCTAGGACACTGCCCTTTCACGGCGGTAACAGGGGTTCGAACCCCCTAGGGGACGCCATTCATCAAACGCCATCAGCGGGAATAGCTCAGTTGGTAGAGCGCAACCTTGCCAAGGTTGAGGTCGCCGGTTCGAACCCGGTTTCCCGCTCCAGTTTTAGTTCCCTGCTTCCTCTAGCTTAATCGACACGCTGTTAATACAGTACCGCAGGCCAGTCGGCGCGGGGCCGTCCTCGAATACGTGGCCTAAATGCGAGCCGCAAGCCTTGCACATTACTTCTGTGCGCATCATCCCGAGAGAGCGGTCCTGCACCTCTTCGATCACTTTGGCATCGGCAGCTTCGAAGAAGCTGGGCCAACCACACCCAGCATCGAATTTACTGTCAGATAAAAACAGTTTTTCACCGCAACATCGACACTCATAAACACCGTTTTTGGTGCAGTTCCAGTACTCCCCCGTAAAAGGTCGCTCTGTACCCTTCTCTCGACAGACGTGAAATTCTTCTGGTGTCAGTTTTTCTCGCCATATTTCTTCGTCAGGCATTGTTCGCTTCTCTGTGGTTTAGATTATGCCACCAGCCTACACCAGCGCGCCTCAACAGACTATGTCCTGCCAACACAAAAGGTATGCTTATTCAGCGTCGGTGCTGCTGGATGCAATACAACCCAAAGCCCGCAAGGTATCACTCTGCGCGGCTGTCGGCACTGCCAGCGCTACGACTGACCCCGCCAGCTCGCGGCGCTCACGATAAGACTTGCGCAGCTGGTCGAATCGCTCTGCTGGCGTGGTAACCACTTGCTCGGTTGCCATAGACTGGCGTAGAAGCGCGTCATCCATCGAAATGTCATATCGGGACTGCAAAAGATAACGGATCTGTCCGGCCCTCGACAAACCTGCGGGCAACAATAGCGCAGAGGCAGCTGCTACTGGACTGTCCGTGGCGGGCAAGGCGTTATGTTGCCAGGTCTTCAATGCGTCACTGAGCATGCGTGTCGCTAACAATTTACCATCAAGGCTATAACCTGCGACATGCGCGCTACCGACCGTGACTCTTTCAAGCAGCGCAGCACTAATATCCGGCTCACCCTCCCACACATCAACCACCGTGGAAAATTTCGGCTCACTGGTTAACTGTGCCAGCAAAGCCGCATTGTCTATTACAGGGCCGCGACTGGCGTTGATAAGTACGCTGTCAGGACGCAAGCGCTCCAATTCAGCGCTGCCGAGCAGATGATGGCTTGGCCAGGGTGCATCTGTCGTCAGCTCCGGATGCAGAGTGACCACGTCACAGTTGAGGATCTGTTCGAGCGTGGCAGCTTGGTTGATCATATTTTGTTGCAGCCACGGATCAAAGACCCGATAACGGATACCCAATGCTTCAAAGCGAGCAGCGACTGCCTTACCGATATGCCCATATCCAACGATTCCGACGATCCCGCCTGCCAGCAGTTTTTCCAATGTGTCGCTAATACTAGCGACTGCAGCTAGAACGTACTCGACCACGGAATTGGCGTTAGACCCGGGGGCGTAGGCGAAGCCAATTCCACGCTGGCTAAGATACGCTTGATCAATATGATCTAAACCACTGGTGGCTGTTCCTATAAATTTGACCGCGGTACCAGACAGCAGTGACGCATCCACACGCGTTACCGATCTCACTAACAGGATATCGATATTTTGCAACTGTGCGCGGCCGATAGCGCGGCCACCTAACCTTTGGACGTGCGCATCGGCAGGAAAAAAATGTTCTACCGCAGGAATATTTTCATCAGCAAGTATGTGCAGGGTCACTGTGCGGTATGCTCTTGTACCGAGATGTGAGCCCTCACAACAGACCACCACCGAATCGCAGTGCCACTGCTCCGCGCGATGCCCTTTGCACCTTTCATATAATATCCATCAAAGAAAAATGCAGGTTACAAGACGCCGTCGTGGTGCCGAATTCGCGGCATAAGCTATCGAAGAACCTATCGGCTCTTTCCGGCAGGCCCTCTCTCTGCCAGCGCAGGGCCTGCGCCAACACACAAGACTGAAACGTCGCAGTGTCGGGCACCGAATCCTCAGCCCGGTCAAGGTTATCGGCGCTGACTTGAAAGCGGTATCCGCACGCCCGGGAAAAGAACCACTCCAAGGCCTGAGGTCTACACTCAGCCGCTTCAAACGCTTGTTGCTGTTCGCCACTGCGTCCATCAGGCGCATACCAGTAGCCAAAATCTAATTGCTGTCTGCGCTCGGTACCGGCAATGCACCAATGCGACACTTCATGCAATGCGCTGGCAAAATAATCTCCGCGATAATGCAGCGCATGACTGTCACCTATCGCCTGAGCGGGTTGATAGAGCGGTTCTTCTGATCCGCCAAAAAGACGCGTGTGAAATGTGTCAAAAAAACATTCACTAAACGCTCTCTCCACTCGCTTGCAGCAAAACGTGTCTGGCGAGTTACGGAGCGACGTAGTTTCAGGCAGGTTCATCAATCCGACGCCAGTTTGCGTATCAAATACACATAGTGGCCATCAACCGCGATATGCTCTAGCAATTCGTGTCCGAGAAATGCGCAAAAGCGTGGAATATCCCGCTCGGTGGATGAATCTGTTGCCTGTATTTGGAGCGTTTCGCCTACAGCTATATCTCTTATCCGGTTGTGCAACAGCATCACCGGCTCGGGACAAAACAGACCCGAGGCGTCCAGAGTATGATCAGGTATCATTGACATGTGTGAATGATATCAGCTGCTGAGGAGCAGTTCAGCCTGCGCCTGAGGAACCAAGTCCCACTCTTCGCTGTCCGCGTCGTAAAGAATTTGCAGATCACCGGCGCCGAGCTGCCGCTGCAACCGATCGACCTTTTCCTGAGTCGTGAGCTCTCTGGCACCGTAATCTGTTCCGTCGCGAGTGGCGTAATCCTCCAGCAACGCTTGAAGGACGTCGATTTCTAGGCGCGCAAAGGGCACCAATACAAATTGTGCCATGTTTTACTAGACCTCATTCTGGTCGCGTGAGATACGCATTAACAGGGGCTCCGTTGCCACGGCATTGTGTGATGAATCGACCTCAAATAATCCCCGCACACTGCCGCTATTCCGAATCGCTCCGCTGCAGTAGTTTACGCAGCCCAACCAACACAACGACCAACAAAGCAGCAACTATAATGATACCGCCGGCCACCCAAAGCGTACCCAAGAACAGCTCCGCCATCTTCTCGACAGGGATACCAAACTGATCAACGGCGGCCCACACTAGAACGCCCAAGGCCGCAAGGCCCAAAGCAGTGGAACGAAAAAAACGTCGACTGGCCCTGCTCACACAACTACTCCAACGTTAGGCTCCGCTGCCATCTTAAGCTGATGCCGGCAGCACCGGCGTGGGAGACTGGACGTCCATATTTTGCGCCCGATGGCGAAGCACATGATCCATCAATACAATGGCCAGCATGGCCTCGGCGATGGGTGTGGCCCGAATTCCAACGCAGGGATCATGCCTACCATGTGTTGCGACCTGTATTGGTTTGCCGCTAGTGTCAATACTGTCTCCCGGCTGACGGATGCTAGATGTCGGCTTCAAAGCCAGGCTGACCATAATGTCCTGACCACTGCTGATTCCACCTAAGACGCCTCCTGCGTTATTGCCGACAAACCCTTCCGGCGTCAACAGATCCCGATGTTCGCTACCGTATTGTTCTACAGCAGCAAAACCTGCGCCAATCTCAACCCCTTTAACCGCATTAATACTCATCATTGCGCCGGCGACATCCGCATCAAGCCGATCAAAGATTGGCTCACCTAATCCTGGCATGACACCACTGGCGACCACGTTAATGCGTGCCCCGATGGAGTCACCACGCTTGATAAGAGCCGCCATAAAGGTTTCCATCTCTGCCAATTTGTCCGCGTCTGGACAAAAGAAAGGATTGGATTCGACCACGTCCCAATCCAGTTGCTGGGCTACGATGGGGCCCAACTGTGACAGATATCCGCGAACTTGGATGCCGCAGCGCGACAACAGATACTTCTTGGCGATCGCCCCAGCAGCCACTCGCATTGCGGTTTCGCGCGCGGAGGAACGCCCCCCTCCACGGTAATCGCGAAAGCCGTATTTTTGATTGTAAGTATAGTCCGCATGAGCCGGGCGAAACGCATCCTTGATTGCGGAATAGTCCTTCGAACGCTGGTCAGTGTTATCGATAATCAACCCAATAGCCGTTCCTGTCGTGACACCCTCAAACACGCCGGACAAAATACGGACTTCATCGGCCTCACGTCGCTGGGTCGTAAACCGCGAGGTGCCAGGCTTACGCCGATCCAGATCGTGCTGCATATCGGCAGGCTCTAGAGCAAGACCCGGTGGGCACCCGTCAATGATGCAGCCCAAAGCTGGGCCATGGCTCTCGCCAAAGCTTGTCACCGTGAATAATTTGCCAATTGAATTACCTGACATAGTGCTCTCTTGCTTACCCTTGATGAAATCTCAAAGCCTAGTAGTATAGGCCTAATTAGCCACCAATTGTGCTGTAATCTTGCAACTCCTGTGCCGTGAGGGCAAAGACGCCATCCCCACCGTGCTCAAACTCGACCCAAGTAAACGGCACCTTGGGATAAGCCTGCTCGAGTGCTGCCCAACTGTTGCCTACCTCTACGATAAGCAGTCCGCTAGCGGCAAGAAACGGATGAGCGCAGGACAGTATGCGACGCGTCAAATCTAAACCATCGGCACCTGAACCGAGCGCATCCTTCGGCTCGTGATGAAACTCCGCAGGCATCGCAGCGAGATCAGCCGCATCAACATACGGCGGATTACTCAGAATAAGGTCATATCGCGTGTCAGCTAGCGCCTCGAATAAATCAGACTCGATGAGAGTCACTCTACCCTGAAGGCCCAGCTGCTCTGCATTCTCACGCGCCAGGTCCAGCGCGCCGCTATCGACATCCAGCAGGTCGACCCGCGCATCGGGAAATTGATAAGCAGCGGCCAGTCCGATACAGCCGCCGCCACAGCACAAATCGAGGATGTGCCCTGGGGCTGGCCCGTTGTACCAGGGTCTAAAGCCATGGAGGATGAGCTCAGCAATAGGAGAACGAGGGATAATAGCGCGCTGGTCACACAAAAATTCTAACCCCGCAAACCAGGCTCGCCCCAACAGATAGGGCAAAGGCTCATGTTCCATAATGCGCCGGCGCAGTAATTCCTGTAATCGTGCCACTGCCTCTGCACCCACAGACAGAGGCAAAACGTCCTCGCCAGACCCTAGCGGCAGCTCTGCAACAGACAGCACCATAAGGACCGCTTCATCCCAGGCGTTGTCTGTACCGTGTCCAAAAAACACATCGCTGCTTTCCAACGATTCACTGCAAAACTGCAGCAATTGCGCAACAGTTTGCGGTTGATTGGAAAAGATTTCAGCGTCGGACATGGCGTAAGTGTAACCGATTCGACCCGAGAATTTATAGCCCGACACGCCGCCAGATCTGTTTGCCTTGCAGTCATCGGATTGGTAACATGCGCCATTAAATCCTGTGTCAAATTGAATACGGAGACATTCCCTTGGAAGATCATTGGGCAAAAATTATCGAAGCCGTGGGCGAAGACCTTAGCCGCCCAGGCTTACAGGACACACCCAAGCGCGCGGCCAAGGCTTTCGAGTTCTTGACCCAAGGCTATGGGCAGTCAGTGGACCATGTGGTGAATAACGCCCTCTTTCCATCTGATTCGGATGAAATGATTCTGGTCCAGAATATCGAGCTTTACTCACTCTGTGAGCATCACCTGTTGCCCTTCATCGGCAAGTGCCATGTCGCTTATATACCCACCGGAAAAGTTTTAGGACTGTCCAAAGTCGCTCGCATCGTTGATGTTTTTGCCCGACGGCTTCAGATACAAGAATCGTTAACGGCACAAATCGCCGAAACGGTTATGGCCGTGACTAACGCAGAGGGAGTGGGTGTAATCGTTGAAGCCCAGCATATGTGCATGATGATGCGTGGCGTCGCAAAACAGAATTCGTCAATGAAGACATCAGCGATGCTGGGCTCTTTTCGCAGCGATCAAAAAACACGTGAAGAATTTCTTTCTCTGCTGCGAATGTAACAATCGCTTGCGGCGTTATTGAGTCTGTGGCACTAATCATCTATCCGTATTAAATCAACACGCAGGTATTGCCGATCCGCGGTGCGAGCAGCGCTGTAGCCAACAACACGGTAAGCTTTCTCCGCTTGCAGGGCACCATAAACCCGGTACTGCTGTAAATCTTCTCTGCCATACAGTACTTGCTCGCCAAATACACGATTGGCCCACTGCACGCCTTTGCCGCAGGCGCGGCCCTTGCATTCGAACAGCACCGTAGCGTCCTTTTCTTTCGTTACAGAGCCCATTAGCTGATCCATCACCGCGGCTGAGGTGAAGCCATCTACGATCTGCCAGGTATAACTGATCAGCGTTCCAGTCAGACGCTCGCTGTCTTTAAAACGCCATTCTCCGCGCACTTTTTGTATGGCACCAAGCCCTACCTCGTGGTCGACCACTTGTTGCTCTGAAAATGCAACCTCCTTGACATGGGGGGACTCGCCCAGTTGACTCAACAGCATCTCAAATGTGGGCGCAGCAGCGTTGGCCATGCCACCGACAAATGGGATAAAACCCATGATCACGATACTCAAAATGTAGCTGAATTTGCTCACTATAGCGCAGACTCCGTTTTCTTCGTCTCTAACAAAAAACGCTTCATATATTGCTCTACCTCTGTGACACCAGACTCCATGTGGAAATGGTGCTCGCCTTTAATAGTCTGCACGACGAGGTCGTCGATGCTCCGCTGGGCAAACGCGACATATTCTGAAGCTTGATCCGCAGTTTCACTCGCCAGCATCAACAACGTTGGCATGTCCAGTGCTTCTAATACTGCCCTAATCTGAGCCCCAGTCAACTTAACCGCGGAGGCACCGTGCAGTCTTGGGTCCGTTGTCCACGTCATCCCGCCCGAGCAAGCGCGTAAATTACGCTCGACTAGCAGCTTAGCCGCGGTCTCAGACAAGCCGTTGCGAGTCCTAGAGGCCACTGCCTCCTCTAAACAGGCGAAAACTTTATTGGCTCGGATGAGCAAGCGCGGCTTATCCTCTAGCGCCTTGCGCATCTGAACAGGAAAAGCGCTCTCCTCAATCGGTTGCGGGGTCACCGCATCCAGCAGTACTAGATGGCGCACTCTTTCAGGATAAACGCTGGCGAGCAATGTAGCGATAATAGCACCGCGAGAATGCCCCACAAGATCGAATGTATCCCAACCCAGCGCTTTCACTATGCCCAGAATTTCGGGCAGATCATCCCATATCTGGTAGCTGGCGTCTGTCGAGCGATGAGCACTTTGGCCATGACCGGTAAGATCCAGAGCAACAACGTGAAAATCGGTCAGCAGCGGCGCCAGCTGAGAGAAGCTGGCGGCATTATCCAGCCAGCCATGAAGCGCGAGCAGCGGCCTCCCACTTGGCTCGCCCCACGATAGGCCCGCCAACGTAAGCCCGTTAATCTGCCATTCCATTGGCACTGCAGGTCGAAGAGCAGCAATCTTAGACATTAAATACCCTCCTCATAAGTCGGCGGCAAAGCCCAAAACAGCAGTTTTGCGCCCCCCCGTGAGACCCTATCCAGCGACATCGTTATCAAACCGCCGGGGGTGAGAAACGGCATGCTCTCCAGTCCACCGAGATAGTGATCCACAACTCTCGACACCAGCGGCTGGTGTGACACTAGCACTATGTGCTCCTGAACGCCGTCAGCGCAGATAGCCGCATCCACAGCAGGAACATCACTATCCGGGCGCAAGGCCGACTCGACAGCCACTGTACACGGCCCAAAAACAGCGGCAATAATCTTCGCAGTCTGTATCGTTCGTACCCAAGGACTGTGCAGTATCCTTTGCGGGGGGGTGATGCCCCTGGCGTTGCAGGCCGTGCGAAACTGGACACAGCCCGCGCCGACATCATCGCGTCCCATGCTGGTCAATTGGCGCAGTCGATCATTTGCTCCGCACTCAGCCTCGCCGTGCCGCCATACCGTCACTATCATCGTGCTGCGAATCTCGCGTCTGGACTACGGCTGACGTTCAGACCTGTCTCATTTCCACCAAAAGCTTATTCATCCGAGACACATAATCTGCGGGGTCGTCTAGCTGGCCGCCCTCCACAAGAGTAGCCTGGTCGAATATAATGTTCGCCAGACTCTCGAAACGATCTTCGTCAGGCTCCTGATCGAGCATTTCTGCCAGCGGATGCCCGGGGTTGATTTCCAGTATTGGCTTGCTCTCCGGCATTTCCTGACCCGCAGCCTCCATAATACGACGCATCTGGGAACCCATATCAAAATCCCCTACCACGAGACACGCTGCTGAGTCGGTGAGACGAGCCGTCGCCCGCACCTCACTGACCCGGTTTTCGAGCACTTTAGAGACACGCTCTACCAGTGCCTCTGATTCTTTGGTGAGCGTTTCCTGAGCTTCCTTCTCTTCCTCTGAATCTCCGGCCAGCTCTAGCGCACCGCGCGCAACATCTTGAAATTGCTTGCCATCAAATTCGCGCAAGTGATTCATCAGCCAGTCATCAACGCGATCCGACAGCAGCAATACTTCGATGCCCTTTTTTCGAAAGACCTCCAGATGAGGACTTTTCTTAGCCGTATTGAAATTCTCAGCAACGACATAATAAATTTTGTCCTGCTTTTCCTGCATACGTGCTACATAGTCTTCTAGGGACTGGTCCTGCTCTTCCAGGTCTGTATGGGTTGTGCTAAACCGCAGCAGCTTGGCAATTTTCACCTGATTGGTCGTGTCCTCCGCGGGTCCCTCTTTCAAAACGGTACCAAAATGCTTCCAAAACGTGGCGTAATCGTTTCCTTTTTTCGCCTTTGCCATTTTGGCCAGCATATCCAAGACCCGCTTGGTAAGGGCATTACGCATACTCTCAACAGCAGGATCCTGTTGCAGAATTTCACGCGACACGTTCAAAGATAAATCGTTGGAGTCTACAACGCCTTTGATAAATCGCAGGTACAGCGGCAAAAACTGTTCAGCATCATCCATAATAAACGTTCGTTGCACATACAGCTTAAGTCCGCGCGACATTTCGCGATTCCACAGATCAAACGGCGCTTTTGCAGGGATATAGAGCAGGCTAGTATATTCAAGCTTGCCCTCAACCTTGTTGTGACTCCAAGTCAGCGGGTCTTCATAGTCGTGAGAGACGTGCTTGTAAAACGCTTTATACTCGTCACTCTTCACCTCTGTGCGCCCACGCATCCATAGCGCACTCGCCTCATTGACTGCCTCGAGCTCGATCTCGGTATCGCTGACAGCATCGCCGTCCTCAGACGGTGGCGCAGGTGGTTTTAACATCATCACGGGCACTGAAATATGGTCTGAATATTTCTTGATCACACTGCGTACACGAAAGTCGTCCGCGAATTCTTCGCAATCCTTTTTCAAAAACAGAGTGATACTAGTGCCGCGTGCTTCTCTGACTTTGGACTCTATAGAAAATTCTGCCTCGCCACAGGATTCCCACAACACCCCGGCATCAGCAGACTCGCCAGCTTTACGCGTATGCACCTGAACTCGGTCAGCAACAATGAAGCCAGAATAGAAACCAACGCCGAACTGGCCAATTAACTGAGAATCTTTACGTTCATCGCCGGTGAGGCTTTCTAAAAAGGAAGCGGTACCAGACTTGGCAATGGTGCCCAGATTTTCAATCACCTCATCTCGATTCATGCCGACGCCGTTATCACTGATGGTGATAGTGTTGGCCTCTTTATCAAGATCTACCTGTATTGAATAGTCTCCCTGCCCTTCCAGCAATGAATCGTCGGCGAGCGCGGCAAAACGCAGCTTGTCGATGGCGTCACTCGCGTTGGATATTAACTCGCGCATAAAGATCTCCTTGTTGCTATACAAGGAATGGATCATAAGATGGAGTAATTGCTTCGCTTCTGTCTGGAAGCCAAGTGTCTCTTTTTTCACATCAGCAGTCATGGTAACCTCGTTTCTAAGGTGTTGATTTAACGGACTATATACACTGCCTTTGATATGGGGGTGGACCGGGCCTATTTCAAGTGAGGCATTGCAATCGATTGCGTGCTGCGGGGTGCTGCCAGCCCAGCCACGGTAATTTTTTGATGCCCAGCGATGCAGCGGCTAGCAGGAGATAGTATGCCTTTTGCGGGATAAATAGCCTTCTGCGGGAGCCTAATTCAGGGCAAAAAAAAGGGCTCGTCTCGCGACCAGCCCTCCGTCACTTCAGCAGGCAGATAATAGCTTACCAGCCCGTAATCTCGGCCAATGCAGTCCCGATTTCTGCCAAACTGCGAACGGTCTTAACACCGGCATCTTCGAGGGCGGCAAACTTCTCGTCAGCAGTGCCCTTGCCACCCGAAATTATCGCACCCGCGTGCCCCATGCGCTTACCTGTGGGGGCAGTAACGCCAGCAATGTAAGACACTACCGGCTTCGTCACACTTGCCTTGATATAGGCTGCGGCCTCTTCTTCTGCCGAACCGCCAATTTCGCCGATCATCACAATCGCTTCGGTAGCGGGGTCATTCTGGAACATTTCGAGAATATCGATAAAGTTGGACCCCGGAATCGGATCTCCGCCGATACCGACACAGGTAGACTGCCCAAAACCGGCATCCGTTGTCTGCTTGACCGCCTCATACGTCAGAGTGCCCGAGCGGGACACAATGCCCACCTTTCCCGGCAGGTGAATATGACCGGGCATAATGCCAATTTTGCATTCGCCAGGAGTGATCACGCCCGGACAATTAGGCC
>ENA-OSJC01001909-OSJC01001909.1-marine-metagenome-genome-assembly--contig:-NODE-1909-length-16328-cov-8.348594_pt1 | contig 16328 bp, 8 predicted proteins | sample MGYA00237885_ERZ534234 | MGnify/ENA primary metagenome ERZ534234 (study PRJEB26413, sample SAMN06343907) | marine metagenome | isolation source: coastal waters | place: Atlantic Ocean: West Antarctic... | reverse complement strand
TGGTTGCCTGAATCGTTGCCTTTACTACTTTTAACTATCACTAAGTTATAACAAAAACCCAAAAAATCTCAATAGTAGTTTTTAATTACTACTACCCTACTCAAATAAGATCGGTTTTCTTTTGACGGGAGGGGTTTGTATAAGTATGTATAATAGTGAGGTTCTGAGTGTCTAAATGAGTATAGCGTGCCTCTTGTTTAATCATATTAGATTGTTTAATGCACGCTACGAGCCATATACAGAGACGTTGGCAGTAATAAAAATTAAATATGAAAACAATTACAACTACACTTAATGTGAATTAATTAAAAAAGGTCTAAAAGGCATTTCTTCTTTTAGTCATCTTTAATTAATTTAATCATGTATTTACCTTGAGCTATGTTTTTACTTTGATCTCCTGGATAAACAGAATCACTAGACACCAATTCTAGCCTTTCAATTACATCATCATAATATCCTGCATCACTCATTGAAATAGTATAAGTGTAATGATACTTTTTACCATCTATCATTTTACTTGTTGAAGAGAGATAGGTTACACCAAATAAAGACCCATCTTCGTTACAGGCAGTAGAACCATTATTAACTGCACGCCATCTGTGGGTTTTTAATACAAGACCGTAACTAGTACTACTCCCTGCCTTGGTTTTACCCGTACAATCATTAGTCCAATTCTCGTCGGATTTTGATTTTAATTTCAGAGCAGCTCCAGGATACGTTTTACTATCTCCTGGACCACTATCCGATACTGTTGAACCTAATGCAGTAAACATAGTAACCCACTCTTCTTTTGATGGAATATGCCAACCCGATGGAATGGCACCTGTATCATCTACCCAATACAGATTTGTTTTACTGTATATGGGAGTTGATCCATTTTTAACATCATCATAATAAGGATTATAAGATTTGGAACTTACATAGGCTAAATCAGTAGAAAACCATATTTGTGAACCAAGTCCATAAAAAGAATATTGTTTACCATCTCTAGAATCAGTAAAAGAAGAATTATTAATAGCGCAATCAATTCCATAACTTTCATTTTCATCTTTATCCCACCCAGCAGGAATGTTATCAAGTTGGGATTGAGATACTTTTATGCAACCCACCGCAAGACCAGTTGCGTCAAAAGTTGTTAAATTAGTAAGCATTGAAACATCTAACCCCCCTCTTATCCTCCAATTGGTATTGTTTTGAATATTTAATGTTTTTAATTTGGTGTTTTTAGATAAATCTATAATTCCATATGACAAATTTATACTCCACATACTTAAAACTTCTAGTTCTGTATTTTTTGAAAAATCAAATTTATAATATAATTCAAATCCAGAAAGGTATCCATAATTAAGTATTGTATTTTTTTCAATATATAATTCTTTTAAAGCAGTCATTGCTTCCAATCCAGTGAGATCTATTATTCCTTTATCAGGAATATTTAATTTAGTTATGGTCTTTAAATCTTGCGTTGATACGGCATTATTAAGTACATCATCATATTCTAAATCAATTAAGGCCTGTTCAAAATTATCATCAGAAACAATAGTATCATCTTTTGTGCAATCATTAGTAATATATTGAGTTCTTGGAGAATATGTAATGTTTCCCATTTTATCATTAAGATAAGAAAACTCATTAATTTTTATACACGTCAATGGGTTACCTATTGTAGAAATTGATGGGTTAACTTTTTTTACAAATGAGAAATCTCCATCTGTAAAATTATTATATGATATGTCTATAGAACCCACCATACCAATATCTTTTAAAGGTGTCCAATCAACATATGATAATATTCCTGGATTAATAGCTGTATTTGCTAAAGTGATACTCGGATCTTTGTCATTATATCCACTAGGTAAAACCACAGATTCCAATTTAGGGTTTTCACTGAAGTATATAGAATTACAGTTAGTAAAATTATCCAAACTTGATATTTCTTTAAGTTTTGGATTTCTAACAAGGTAAAAATTTCTTATTTTATTATTTGGTTCACGATCTAGTTTAATAGTTTCTAAATTTTGATTATTTGAAAAAGCAATATAATATAGTTGATTTTGCTGTTTTATTTGTGAAATATCAATACTTTTAACTTTAAGGTTGTCTATAGCAATATAATTTATACTAGTAAAACTATTTATTCCTGTTAAATCATATATATTCAAGTCAGTTAACTCTAAATTCCCACCACGAGCATTTAAGTTAGCAGTTTTAACATAATCATCTAAAACATCATCTAATCCTTCATTAATCATCCAGCTCTCAAATATATCATCAGGAACATAGGTGAGATCATTAACTTCAAACAAGGAAGATTCATAAACAATAGGAGTTTCAGAATTATCTATTAATTTAATTTGATGCTTTTTATTTTTTGTAGCATCAGACGGAACAGCCCAAGTAAATGATTTGGAAGTAATATTTGTATTGGTTGATAAATCAGAAATCTTAACTCCATCATTCCAGTGTTCTATCGTTAATGTTTTATCTGTAATATTCGTGTCCCATGTAATATTAAAGTTTACACCAGGCGCAACCGCTTGATTTAAAGTTGGGGAAGTTATAGTAAAATAAGGTCCATCTTTTGTTGTAAAAGACAGTTCATCCCCATACCCAGTACCTACTTCATTTGTTAGAAATGCCTTTACATAATATTTTGTTACTCTTTTTAAATTAAGAATTGCTCCCTCAAAAACATTATCTGTATTTTCAGTTACTACTAACTTATTACTTTTAATAGTTGGATTCTTCTCTGTTGAATAAACAAAACCATATTCAGAAACATCACCTCCATCTCCTTTAATTTTACCTACTGCTTTAGCTTTATTAACCTCAATATCTTTTATTTCTGTAGTTTCTACTGTAGGTGTCCCATCCAAGGTGGTAAAGGATAACTCTGATCCATAGGCTGTTCCTGCTGAATTAGTAACGTAAGCTTTCACATAATACTTGGTGAAGTTTGTTAATCCAGAAAGAGTACCCTCAAAAATATTATCCGTTTTTTCAGTAACAACTACTTTATCGCCGCTTATAGTAGGATTTTGACTTGTGGAATAAACAAATCCATATGCCAAGATCGTCTCCCCTCCATCATCAGTAATCTTTCCAATCGCTTTGGAAGTTGAAATTCCTATGTTTTTTATTTCTGTTGTTGAAACTGTAGGCATCCCATCCAAAGTAGTAAACGAAAGTTCCACTCCATAAGAAGTTCCTATTTTATTGGTTACATAGGCTCTAAAATAATATTTAGTTGTCGTTTTTAGGTCAGTTATAGTGCCTGAGTAACCGCCCGTGGCAGTTTCTCCAACTTCCATTTTTGATCCACTAATGGTAGGGTTTACAGACTCGCTATAAACAAACCCATAAGAAATTAAAGATTCTCCTCCATCATCTACTATAGTTCCTGTAGCTACTCCATTAGTTCCTGCAATATCTCTAGATCCTACTGTATTAACTTTTGGAAGACCATCTGTGGTGGTGAAATCAATTTGATCTCCATAACTAGTTCCTTTACTGTTAGTAGCATACGCTTTTACATAATATTTAGTAGAGGTTTTAAGGCCTTCTATTTTTCCACTATATGCTCCAATTCCATCTGTCCCAATTTCAATTTTAAATCCATCTATTGTAGGGTTATCTGTTTCAGCGTAAGCAAAACCGTAAGAAGTAGTAACATTACCTCCGTTGTCATCCACTTTTCCGTTTATAACGGCGCTAGTTCCATTAACCGATTCGCTATCAACTGTAGTAACTCCTGGAAGACCGTTTTTAGTGGTAAACTCCACATCTTCACCATAACTAGTTCCCTGAGCATTTGATGCATAGGCTCTAACATAATATTTAGTAGACAACGTAAGTTCTGAAATCTCCCCATTAAAAGTCTCCACATCTTCAACTCCTACTTCCAGTTTATTATCAGAAATTGTTGGTGAAGCAGATTTTCCATATGCAAAACCATATGAACTAAGAGTTTCTCCTCCATTACTAGTTACTTTTCCTCTTATTTCTGCCTTAGTTGATGAGAATTTTTCAATAGAAGTAGTTTCTACAATTGGTGGATCACCAACAGTACTAAATGTTTTTAAATCAGCATAACCATAACCTCCTGAATTTTTTGCAAAGGCCTTTACGTAATAGGTCGTTCCTTTTGTTAGTCCAGTAATGGAGCTAGTAAAGGAACCTGTAGATGTATCAGGATCTATTATTTTAGGAGAGTTTATAGTAAGTTCTGCAGAAGTACCGTACAACAAACCCCTTTCAGTAATTGAAGCTCCTCCATCACTACTAATATTACCACCAGAAATAGCAGAACTAGCAGTTATATCTGATACATCGGTTGTACTTATTAGCGGCGCACCTGCAACTGTAGTAACGGAGGTTACTTCTCCGTAACTAGTTCCTTTGTCGTTTATTGCATAAGCTCTTATTTTATAAGTTTTTGAAGATTGAAGTTCTGTGATATTACTTGTATAGCTTTTAATTTCTTTTTCGATACCAAAGGAGGTTTTATTATCTGCTGTAGTTGGTAAATCGCTATTGGCAGAATAAACATGACCGTAATCATTGACTTGGTCAGATAAAACACCCAAACTAACAATATTACCTTTGATTTTTATAAAATTATTAGCTATTTCTTCTGCTCCAGTAGCTGTGGTTACAATTGGTGCAGTAGCACCTAAATCAATTTTAAATGCCTGAGTTGAATTAGTAATGTTAGTTTCTTCTAAAGATGAGATTAGTATTTTATAATATGCCGAATCCATTGAAGGAATAGTCCAATTATAAGTTCCCCCATTCTTGTTTATTACATCATCTGAAATATTTAAAACTATTGAACTCTCTTTAAGCAATTCAATTTTAACCTTACCATCCAAGTTACTAGTCCAAGCTATTGGCATCACATCCCCCATTTTATACACCTCATCAATCTGGGGTTTGGTTATTGTTATAATAGGTGGATCCACATAAGTAACTTTAATAGGTATTGTCATTGTAGCTCCTCCTACATTAATAACCATAGTCTCCTCATAAGTTTCGGGAACTAAGGAGGTGAAGTCAGCTGTTATCTTTATAATTACGGTATTATTTGGATCAATTGTTCCAGAAGTTGGACTTACAGTTAACCAATTCTTGCTAGTAGATGTAGTAAAATTCATTACATCACTTTGCTTGTTAGTTAAATTCACACTCTCTTCTGGTTTTTTAAAATCAAGCTCAACAGAATTTGGCTGTGCAACAGGAACTTTTTTCTGCAAGGAAAAGCTTGAAATTGATGTTTTTTCAGGGTTGACTATAACACTCTTTACATCTCCAATGTATCCTGATTTAATAACACTAACTTCATACGCCCCTGAGGTGATTTGCCCAAATACAAAATTCCCATTAGAATCCGAAAGAACAGACTGAATAGATTCGCCACCTTCAAGAGATACATTAGCATCCTCTATTGCTTTTGCTGAACCTGATTCCTTTATTGATCCAGAAATAGCCCCAGTAATTTCTAAAGCCTCATCACTAAAACAACTGGTGATTAGTATGAATCCTAATAATATATATGAAAATTTATTTTTCAAATTATCTTTTTAAAATTATCTTTTTTAATCTCTTTGAAATTTTTTCGTATTCTTTTCTCGTTATAATTTCTAAATCTAACAATCTCTTAGCTTCCTTTACCTTTTCTACAGCATTTACCCAAAGTTCTCTTTCTTGCTCCTCTCTGGTTAGACTAGATTTAACTGATCCTGCATTAGCAGCATAAAGAGCAAAAGGAACGGAATGTAAGTATTGATTACTTATTTCATAGAAAGTAGTGCATAATCCTTCACTATCAAGAGACACCTTTAATTCTTTTGAATTAGAGTCCCAAAGTATGTCATTCCAAGAACTAGAATATCCTCCAGTTTTAACTCCGTTACCTATTGTTAAATTGACCATTCCATAACTATCAGTACTTACTGTTTGTGTTTCTTCATATTCTTTAGAACCATTATGATCAATTATAGTAAACTTTACACATACTAGCTGATCTAAAAGTGGGGAATTAGGGTTATTATATCCAGGTATTTCTTCACCATAAGGATTCATTATTAAGGCTTGATAACTCATTCCATTTCTTTGAGAATAGAGGTTTGATATGCCTAGAAAGAAGACCAATAAGAATATATTTTTTTTCATAGTACTATTACCTTATGTTTATTAAAATTCCAAAACTCAATTGTTTGTTAAAAAATGATAAAGATTCTGAGTTTTTATTAGTTGAAATCACTTTTGAAAAATCATAACCTAAGCTCAGATACGTTTCCTCAAATAAGTCATACTTTAAATTAAATCCTATGACAGGTGAAATCCATAGACCATTAAATTCTTTATTAAATTTTAAATCAAAAACCTCTCCACCAACCTTTTGCTTACCATGTATTATGGTACTAATACCTAAACCACCTTTAACTGAAAAATCAATGAATTTTTTTTGATCTAATAAAGAATAGTTCAAATAATTATTCCAACCTAAATAATTTGTATCCCAAGAATATGAATCTACATTGTTTCCACCATTAGCATTGTACTGATTTAGAGTAAGGCTAGAAGTTGCATAAAGCTTGGCGTTACGACTGTTTCCCCTTCTAGTACCATAGGTGCCTATTTTAATAGGAACTGAATAACCAATTTCATAAAAAGATCCGGTTGAAGATTCAATATTAGAGTTGGTTTTGTTTTTTGAGTTAGTATACTGGTATGTGGTCATATTAAGACCAGTTTTAAACAAAATAGACTGAGAATATGATGAGAATGCAATAAATAAGAAAAGTATAAAATTAAACTTTTTCATTTTTTTATGATTTTAGTTGAATAAAAAAAGCCTGGAGCTTTAAAAGTAATTAAGTAGTTTGAATCTTTTATGTCTTCTAGATTTAAGCTTAATAGATCTTGATTAAGACCTTTATTAAACTCTTTTATTAGTTTTCCATTTACATCATAAATCGAAATATTAACCTGGCTAGGATGATAATCCTTAAATAAAAAATCAATATGATCTAAAAAAGGATTCGGGAAAGCAACTACTACGGGTTTACTAGTCTTATTTATGTGATTTTTTTTCATTAATGGCTGCTGAAATCCTTGAAAAACCTTGTTATTATTTTTCGAGTAGTTACCTATTGGACTAAGCTGTCCAATACTTTGAAAAACCACAACATCAGAACTTATATAATTACTAGATTGAACAGTTAATGCCTGATGATGTAATTGTGCAGACATGGAGAAGCAACTAATTAAAACAACTAGTGATAAAAAATTTTCAATTATATGTGAAATATGTTGTTTCATATGTTAATCTTCTAAATTTAATTTTTTCCTAATAACTCTTCTTTTCTATTAGATATATTGAATATAATTTTAAGGTAATTTAGTTTTAAAAATAGATCCCGCTCCTGAAGTTGAATAAGTATAATATGAATAAAGGTATATGTAACCATCTTTTATATAAAAACTATCATATCTCTGACTAAAAATTAAATCACCTTTTATATTAACACCATAACTGTCAGAATAACCATTATCCTGATCAATGTTTGAAAAGATAATTTCTTTTTTATCATAACTATCTCCCATTTTAAGCTTATAAAGACCATGATTTATAAGATATCCATAACTTTGACCGTAAGCTTCAAAATACATATAACCATTATAATAAAAAATTTTTGACGTAATGGCAATAGTATTTAAATTTTGAATATCAGTTGCAAATCCAGTCCTTTTTTTTGTGTTCAAATCATATTTTACAATTTCATTAGGATAAAAATTATTATTAGAAGTGTCTTTGGTCCACCATAAAATACCATTATCATCATCAATATAAAGATTTTTAGGATTCTTATTGATTGAAAAATGACTGTAAGAATTGTCTATCATTTCACCACTTTGTGGGTAAACCCAAGTTGGAGATGTAGCTAAATAATTCCACTTTAGTATCCTATAATTACCCGAGTCAGCAATATATAAGTTATCGTTGGAATCAATGGCAAGACTACTAATTAGATTAAAGCCAGTATCGAGGTTATAATATTCATTGAAACTAGGAGTTTTTAATCCAGCAACAATAGTTCCTTTGGTTTCACCTGGCTTGAATTTTAATATTCTATTGTGATGATCAGAAACATAAAGATTGTTATTAGAATCATAAACAAAATCTGTTGGTCTTTTTAATGTTCTGGTTTCCAGTCTATCATTATCATAAGATGGGCCTTTTGTTCCTACAATTACTTCACTAGCGTCACTTCCCTTTGACCATTTCTCAATAGTATTGTAATTATTGCTAGCAAAAATTATATCATCATTTTTATCAACTACAAATTTACTAACAATTCCTAACTTTCTTGATAAAGGGAGTTCTGAAGTATTTAACCCATCTCTTTCTCTATCATATCCCGCTACAACCTCCATACAGTAAGTACTATATCTTCCAGGGTTTGCCGTTGGATTACGATAATTCTTCTTCCATCCGCTCGGAATATTATCAAATTGATTTTGGGTAACTTTAATACATAAAGAAAGATTACTATAGTTTTCCCAAATTTCTAATTTATCTAGATTAGTAAAATCTAATTTAGCATATGGATCTTTGTTCTTATAGTTTATTACAGAAAGTAAATCATCTTTCCAACTTCCAGTGTACAATTCAATTAAATTTATATTTTGACTAAGATCTAGTTTAAAAATATTAGTTCCCCTTAGGCTTAATATTTTTAAATTTTTATTGCTAGAAATGTCTAAAGATGTTATTTTATTATCATAAACTTTAAAAGTTTCTAAATCACTAAGATCAGAGATAGTTATGGCATTGATTTCAATTTTATTTAATTCTACAAGTTTTAATTTACTATTTGAACTAAGATCTAACAAAACCTCTCCTAATCTTAAATTTTTAAGTTTTAAACTTTCGAGTGATGAGAAACTAGATAGACCCGTTATATCAGTGATATAAGCATTGTCGAGATCTAAAGTTTTAACACCTATTATATTCTCCGTAGTTACGTAATCATCTATAACATCGTCGTAACCTAATTTAATTAGTTCATTTTCAAAATAATCATCTGGAACGTATGTTCTTGTACAATCTGTAGAAAATACTTGGCTAGAACCCTTGATCCATCCTGAAAGGTTTCCTGCTTTATACGCATCAAGTTGAGCCTGAGTTACCAAAATACAATTAAAAGGGTTTAAGCTAACATCTAGAGCAGTTAACTTATCCTTGCTTTGATTAGTGAGATCTAGACCTGTAAGGCTGTTGCTTTTAAGTCCTAAATTGGTTAATTCAAGATTTTTAGAAAGATCTATGGTAGACAATGAACTTGCATCACCATCAGTACCATTAATTATCAGTTTTTTTAGTTTTGTGTTGTTAGAAACATCAATTGATGAGAACTTAATAAAACTCGCTTGAAGCTCCTCCAAATCAATGTTTTTACTAATATCCAAGGCTGTAAGAGCATTGCTTTCAATAATAAGGTTAGTTAAGCTTACCAATTTAGTTAAGTCAATTTCTGTAAGCTTGTTATCTCCAACATCTAAAATTTTTAGAGCTGTGTTTTTAGAAAGGTCAACCGTGGTTAACTCGTTTTGGCCTACATCTAAATTTTCCAATGCAACAAAAGCTTCAATTCCCGTCAGATCCTTTATTGCACCTCCACCTGCAAGAGCTGTTCCTAAGGTTGTTAGTCCACTAATATTGGCAGTCACTACATAATCATCTAAAACATCATCCCAACCCGCGGCAATTAACTTCTTCTCAAACTCATCATCTGGAATATAAGTAGTGTTAGACAAACTAAACTTCGGAGATTCATAGGTTTTGCTAGTGTCGTTATTTTCAGTAATTTTTATAGAATTATCGTCACCTTCAGTTGCAGAACTAGAAATACTCCAAGTGTAAGTTTTAGCAGTAATAGCAGTCTCATTAGAAAGCTCTGTCTTAACGCTACCCTTCCAATGTTCTATAGTAACATTCCCTTCTGTTTTATTGGTATCCCAGGTTATATTAAATGCTTTTCCTATTGTTAATTTTTGATTTAAAATAGGCGCTGTAATAGTTAAATACGGTCCTTCAATAGTAGTGAAATTAAGTTCCTTTCCATAGGCGGTTCCAGCTGCATTAGTTACATAAGCTTTAAGATAATATTTAGTAAGTCTTGTTAGATTTCCAATAGGTCCCGTGAATACATTATCAGTATTTTCAGTCACAACTGTTTTATTTCCTTCAATAGTTGGGTTTTCTTCTTTAGAATACACAAACCCATAGGCTGTTATATCCTCACCTCCGTTACTATCTATTTTACCAATAGCATTTACAGTAGTCACGGAAATATCTTTAACCTCTACAGTAGTTACCTTAGGCATTCCATCAAAGGTTGTAAAGGACAATTCTAAACCATATGAAGTACCTATTTTATTGGTTACATAGGCTCTAAAATAATATTTAGTTAAACTTTTTAATCCAGTAATATTTCCTGAAAAACCTCCAGTAGCTGTTGTTCCAACTTCTATTTTAGTTTCCTCTATAGTTGGATTCTGGTTTTCTGAATAAACAAAGCCATAAGAAGATAAATTTACCCCTCCATCATCAACAATCGTTCCTGTAACTGTAGCTTTAGTTCCGCTTATATCTCTAGAACCAACCGTGTTAACTTTTGGCATTCCATCTGTTGTTGTAAAACTAATTTCATTTCCATAACTAGTCCCATTAGCATTAGTTGCATAGGCCTTTACATAATATTTTGTGGAAGAATTTAAGGCAGTAAGTTTTCCGCTGTAACTTCCTTCAAATTCCTTGCCTACTTCTAATTTAAAGCCATCAATAGTTGGGTTAGCAGTTTCTGAATAAGCAAAACCATATGAAGTTGTCACCGATCCCCCATTGTCATCAACTTTACCGTTAATTGTTGCCGTAGATCCGTTAACACCTTGACTACTGACTGTAGTAACTCCTGGGAGTCCGTTAGATGTAGTAAAGTTTTTATTTTCTCCATAACTAGTTCCTCTAGCATTAGTAGCATATGCTCTAACATAGTATTTAGTTGATATATCAAGATCTGCTATTTCTGCTGTGAAACTTTCCACATCTTCTTTTCCAACTTCTATTTTACCAGTTTCAATAGTTGGTGAAGAAGATTTTCCATAAGCAATACCATAAGAAACAAGGGGTTCACCTCCATTGCTTGTTACTTTTCCGGTAACTTCTGCTTTAGTTCCTGAATACTTGTCAATAGACGAAGTCTCCACAGTTGGAGGATCTCCATTAGTATAAAAAGATTTTATTTCTCCATAACCGTATCCTCCAGAATTTTGAGCATAGGCCACTATGTAATACTTTGTTCCTTTGTTAAGACCCGATAAATTAACAGTATATGCTCCTGTTTTAACGCCACTGTCTTTAATTTTTTCCGAACTAGAACTCACCTCCTCAATTGTATCATAAAAAAGACCATTTTCTATAATATCGCTACCACCATCTCCACTTATAACTCCTCCTGATTTAGCAGAGTTTTGAGTGATTTCAGTTGGATCAGTTGTAGAAACTAAAGGAGCACCAGCAATTGTGGAGACAGAAACAGCATCACCATAACTTGTTCCTAAAGAATTAGTAGCATAGGCTCTTATATAATATAATTTTGCTGATTGAAGTTCTGTAATGTTACTTATGAAATTCTTAGGTTCAGTTACCTCCCCATTTTTTGTTCTTGAGTCTGCTATTGTTGGTAACTCACTTGTAACAGAATAAACGTGTCCGTGTTCATTTACTTTTTTTGCTAAAACCCCAATACTTTCTATGTTTCCTCCAATTTTAATAAAATTAATTCCTGTTTCTGCTGCTGCTGTAGCTGTACTAACAACTGGTTTAGTGGGACCTAAATCTATCTTAAATGGTTCAGTAGTAAAACTAATATCCGTGTTTTCTTTTGATGTTATCAAAACTTTGTAATAATCAGATTCCATAGAGGGAATATTCCAATTAAAGGCACCTCCATTTTTATTCAATAAGTCAGTCGATATATTTAAAACTATTGAACTTTCTTTAAGTAATTCGATTTTAACTGTACCTTCTATATTGCTATTCCAAGCAATTGGCATCACATCTCCCATTGTATATACATCGTCAATTTTAGGTTTAGTAACTACTATAAATGGAGGGTCAACATAGTTTATTTTGATAGGAATTGACAAACTAGCTCCTCCAACATTAATAACCATTGTCTCATCATAAGTGCCAGGACTTAAAGTGGTGAAATCAGCTATCACTTTAATAATCATGGTGTTACTTGGAGCAATAGAACCCGAATTAGGTGTAACGCTCAACCACTGCTTACTTGTAGATGTGGTGAAACTCATCAAATCAATTTGTTTGTTTGTTAAAGTGATGCTCTCTTCTTGCTTATTAAAATTAAGTTCAACAGAATTTGGTTGGGCAACAGGTATCTTTTTTTGTAAAGAAAAACTAGAACTAGATGTTTTCTCAGGATTAACAATTACACTTTTTAATTCTCCTAAAAAACCTAGTTTATCAACTGTTAATTCATACATTCCAGATGTTATTTCTCCAAACAAGAAATTACCATTGGAATCACTTAATGTTGATTGAATAGATTCCCCTCCTTTTAGAGAAACATTGGCATCTTCAATTGCTATTCCAGATCCAGACTCTTTGACAGAACCTGAAATAGCTCCAGTAATCTCTAAAGCCTCATCACTAAAACAACTAGTAATAAATATAAATAAAGCTATTAGATATGTACGTTTTTTAAACATTTCATGAAATATTATATGTAATCATGCAAAAAAATATAATTTTAAATTTTATCGCTATTTTGAAGCTCTTGTTTCATCTGATATACTCTACAAAACTTTTTTAGTTTTTCCTGACCCTCTTCACTTCCTAATTCATTTGCTTTTGTCCAATCTTTACAAGCACCGTCTGAATCTTTCATGTTATATTTCACACCTGCTCTTTTTAAGTAGAACTCTGGATCATTAATATCAAATTCAATGAGTTTTGTGTAATCCTCTGATGCTCCTCTAAAATCTTTAATTTTTATTTTAGAAACCGCTCTGTTACTATAATAAATAGAAATAGAAGAGTCTATAGAAATAGCTTCGTCAAAATCTTTAATAGCTTCCCTATGATCTTTAAAAAACCCTTTACTGGTTCCTCTTAAATAATAAAGCTCACTATAACTACTGTCTAAACTAATGGCACTATCAAAATCTTTAATAGCTTCTTTATACATTTGAAGATTGTACTTTGATTGCCCTCTAAATTTATAGGCAATCAAGTTAGTAGAATCATTTTTGATGACTTGATCTAAATCACTAATAACCCCCAAGTAATCTTCAATATTGTTTTTAGAAACAGCTCTATTATAATAATAAAGGGGATAATCAGGTAACAACGAAATTGCCATATCAAAATCCTTGATAGCATCTTGATAATTCATTAAATCATCTTTTATAATTCCTCTATTATGAAATGCTGGAGCAAATTTCGGATTTAGTTTAATAGATTGATTATAATCACTAACCGCTCCTTGTTTATCCTTTGATTGATGTTTATCAACGGCTCTATAAAAATAATCTTCATAGGTAAGTACTTTTGTTTTTAATAGCGACTGTGGCTCTGTATTCTGTTTAGCTGTAGGATTAACTTCTACTGACGGCTTTACATATCCTGCATTATAACCTTTAGTTATAGCCTCTAATCGTTTTGATTTAGAAGGGTGTGAAGAATTAGTATCGTCTGCATCTGAAGAAATCATTGCCATTACTTGTGTCGCTTCAGAAGAAGTTGCCCCAAGTTTAGCCATCACGAATCCAGAAAAATAATCTGCTTCTAGTTCTTGTTCCCTTCCCGTTTCTTTAGAGACAGCCGTAACCACGTCATTTGCATATAATACCATATCCATGGTATGCCCATTTATATGATGTCCAACTTCATGTGCTAGTATAGATAAATTAGACCAAGGGTTGGTTCTATTAACTATCTTATTCATAAAAGAATCGTTATAAAAAATATACCTTATTCCTTTATATGAAGTTGCAGAAGCGTTATTAACACCGCTACACTCTTGTAAAATAAAAGTTTTCGAAGCTCCTATTGAAGAGAGTATTTTGTTTAAAGCTGTTTCTGCATTTTCATTTCCTAAAAAACTTTTTCCTTGAAAAAAGTCACATATCTTTTTGGATTCATCTAAGTCATCTTCAATATAAGAACAGACGTATCCATAAGTTTTTTTTACACCAATAGCCTTTTTTAATGGCTTAGAATAAAGCACTTCTAACTCAGATGGAATAACACTAGATTTTTTTTTTTGAGCTACTAAAGCTAAACTAAAAAGAAAAAAAAATGTAAAAAAAAAGGTTAACTTTTTTAGCATTAAATAATATTTTAGTTTTTACTCTTTTTTTCTTTTTTCCATTATTTTATCAAAAGTTTCTTTATACTTTTCATAGTCATAATTAACTCGAATTTCTTCATCACTAGATAAAGTTTGATTTAATTTTTCAAAAACTCCATCAACAGGAGCTTCTCTTGAAATATAAACTGTATAAATTCCTGTAGATTTATCCTGAGTTGTTCTTTCACAAATTGTCCTTGATGAATTAACAGATTGTTCTACGACGCTTTCTGTGCTATCTTGAAGCTTCTCTCTAAAAACTGAGTTTGTTTGACTTGTTGTTTGGCCAGAATAGTCATCGGCAACTTGAGTAATATGTACTCCTATATCAGTTGCCAAAAATGTGTTTGCTGATCTTAAAGCAATTTTTTTAGCCATATTCATGTTTATAGAACTACCATTAGCAGTTCCTCTAAAAAATTTGTTGTTCGACTCATAATTACCCCCTTTACATGGTGTAATTACTTCAACTACATTTTCTTGATTAGTTTTCACTTCCTTAACTACAGTTTTACTACCACCACACCCATAGGTAATAGAAAGAATTATAAGAGTTAAAAGGGAGAATTTGATTGTGTTTAATTTTTTCATTCTTTATAGTTTAATTGTTAAAATTTATATTTAATGTTTAAGGCTAATGAAGTGTTTTGGTCAGAAACCAAATTAAGTTTTATTGGTTTATTTTGAGCATATTTTGTTGCTCCAGGAGTACTGGTAGCATCTATCACATTCCATATCCAGAGTCCAACAGCAGCTCCAAGTGTTATGTTTTTAAGAGTTGTAAAATCTCCTGCTTTTTCAACAAATTGTTTTTTTAAAGCAATATCATTAGTTTCTCTAGATCTATTCATATTATTACTATGTTCATTGTTTGCGTATAAAAAGCCACCTAAAGATCCAGCAGTGCCAAGCAAAAACATAATCCCTTTACCATTTTTCTTTTTATAGAATTGCCCCCATCCTGGAACAATTAAAGATTTAAATCCAGCATCATTCATTCCATATTTATCAGAATAATTAATTTTAGGAATATTCTCATTTGCGGATGATCCTGTAACATACAATTGCCATGTTCTATAAATAGTGTTTCCTTTTAAATCTTTAGTTTCTTCAAAATATTCATCAACTTTAGAAAATACAGCTTTAAAACTATCTTGATTAATTACTGTTTTATCTTGAAGGTCCATAGAATACTCCTCTTTGTTGTTTTTGACTAAAGATTGAGTTTTTATCATAGTTTCCGAACTAACAGAGAAGCCTTGCTCACTCCCTAGTTGAAAAATTAAATTTTCAACTGCTTGATTTTGAGAATCTGAAAGACTATTCCCGTCACCTTGAACTACTTTATAATTAAAGTTAATAGAATTAGCTGGAAGGTTACCATTTACCCAAGGTAATTTATTTGATAAATTACTTTGTTGAGAATAAATAAAATTGGTTAATAAAAATAGAGTTATTAATGTTGAAAAAATGTTTTTCATATAAAATTTAGTAAGGTTAGATTTTTATAAAAGTATATTAATAATGTAAGTTACGACAATATTTTTTTATTAAATATAATTTTTAGATTATAAAAATATCTGATTTACAGTAAGTTAGTCTAAATATTTAATAGTATCATCATGCTTTAAATTATTTAAACCAATGTATGCAGGTGGTTTATAACTCAGTAAAAACCCAAAAAACCTCAATAGTAATTTTTAATTGGTGATCCCCTACTCAAATAATATCGGTTTTCTTTTGACGGGAGGTGTTTGTATAAGTATGTATAATAGTTAGATTGTATTTATAAACACATGTAAATCAAAAGTTTATGAAAAATAATATTAAAACTAATGTATTTCAAACTCATAATTTCCAGGTTCTAAAATGAAGGGGTTAGATAAA